>Ga0209619_10000456_pt1 | contig 28489 bp, 28 predicted proteins | sample Rifsed16ft3_FD_184011 | JGI IMG/M metagenome (GOLD analysis project Ga0209619, IMG submission 184011) | Soil microbial communities from Rifle, Colorado, USA - sediment 16ft 3 (version 2) | ecosystem: Environmental > Terrestrial > Deep subsurface > Rock core/Sediment | place: Rifle, Colorado... | reverse complement strand
GTAATACCTTCACTTTATTCTTCATACGAGCTCGCTTTGCCCAGTCGCCCACACTGAGCGCGTTGCCATTCACCAACCTGAACCATGCGCATGGTTCAGCGGGGGATCGGGCTTAGCCAGCTACCCGGTGGATCAGAATCCGAACGTCAAAACAGATTCGCAGGGCATCGCCATTTTCATGACGACACCATCTTACGTGGATAGGGCGTTTTTGATTTCACTCCTCTAAGCTTTAGAAGCGGACCCCAACCTCATCTTACAGGAAGAGAATTGTGAAATTGCACAAATACCCAGTTGCCATTTCGTTTCTCCAGAACCCCGGTGAGTCTTTGTCCCTCGCTGCGCACTGGTTTGCCTTCAACCACAAGGTCCCAATCCCATACTTCTGAAAACCAAGCCACTTCACCTGAATGATGAACCTTGACGACTTGATCCTTGACTGTTATCTTGATTTTCTCGAGAGACGGTAGCATTTTCTCTACGGACTCTTTCAACGACTCCCATCCGACGAAGTATTCGGCGGCATCCGTGCCGGAGTTTACCATGTCGGCATCATGCGCCATTATTCTTGACAACAGCTCCATATCTTTCGTTTCCCAGAATTGCTCGAACTGGTCAACTACCGACTTGACCTTCGCCTTTTCGGCCTCGTTTTCAACTTTCGATGAATTCTTCATGTCTTTGGCCTTGTTTCGAACCGTCTCTGCTAACGTTTTTGAATCCTTCGTCGGCCCGTGATTCAGCTAGCCCAGCTAGCTTATATGTACCGGTAAATTGGGGTCAGTATCCCCTTCCCCGCACCATCTGTTTTGGGGGGCATATTTCTGTGGGGGAAAACATGTTACTTTCCAAGGCACCTCTGGATCAAAACCGACCTTCCCGTTTTTCTTGGGGCCCACATCAGAAAAGTGGAGACCAGAAATTCGTTCCGAAAATTGGAGTCTGTCAGTATTGTATTTACCTACAGGTTCCCATTCGAAGTCTGCTATTTTCAGGAAGACTTCATAGTCCTTCCAGCTAGTCTATCAAAACACAGGTTATAGTTGGCAGAACAGGAAATATTTTCGGTTCAAATGAACCCATACAAGCGCGACTGTCTCGGGGATCGATGCACACGGTGTGTAGTCTGTGGAGCCCTACCCTATGAGATCTGTTCCCACTGCGCCTCTGAAATGGTTGGCGTCTGCCTGAGCAATGGCTAAGTAATTCGCTCGGTTCCGCAGAGTCCTGAGGGCTTGACTTGTCAGTCTCGGAAAAATCAAGGATTGTATACCCTCAACAATTGAAGCGCATGCTTGTACGGGCTTTAGAGGATCCGGGGAACTTCTGGGGCGAAATAGCCTCCGAGCTAGATTGGTTCAAACGTTGGGACAAGGTCTTCGATTGGAATTACCCTGACTTCTCATGGTTCAAAGGAGGAACAACCAACCTAGCTCACAATTGTCTCGAAAGAAACATTGAGAAGGGCAATGGCAGCAAGCCCGCAATAATCTGGGAGAACGGCGAAGGCCTCCCAAAGCGAGTTCTCACCTATGACGAGCTCCTGCTCGAAGTCAAGAAATTTGCTGCGGGCCTAAAAGCCCTAGGCATTACGCGCGGCGATCGAGTAACCATATACATGCCGATGGTGCCCGAGGCCGCAATCGCCATGTTGGCGTGCACGCGAATCGGCGCGATTCACTCAGTTGTTTTCGGAGGATTCGGGTATGGAGCGTTGGCTGATAGAATGGAAGATGCTGAATCACGGATTGTGGTCACGGCAGACGTTGCCTACAGACGTGGAACCGTCGTAAAGCTGAAGGAAGTTGTCGACGAAGCGCTCAAAGAGCGGAGGCATAAGATAGAGAAAGTCATCGTGTTGAAGCGTGGAGCACAGAACCCGCCCATGACACCCGGAAGGGACCTGTTCTGGGAGGAAGCCATCGAAAAAGGGAATGGAACTAATGCTGACGTTGAAAAGACGCGAGCGGATGAGCTAGCGTTCATTCTTCACACATCAGGAACAATGGCTAAACCCAAAGGCACGGTTCAACCTCACGGCAGCTATCAAGTCTACATCTACGCTATGGGCAAATGGGTCTATGATATGCAACAAGGCGAGGTCTGGTGGTCCACGTCAGACGTCGGATGGATTGTAGGCCACAGCTACGTTGTCTACGCGCCCCTACTCTTCGGCTGTACTACGATAATGTACGAAGGCCTCCCGGACCATCCGACACCAGACGTATGGTGGCAGATTCTCGAAAGAAACAAGGTGAATCGGCTTTGGATTTCACCCACCGGCGTACGCGCTTTAATGAAGTACGGGGACGATTACCCGAAGAAGTATGATCTCAGCTCCGTGAAGCTTGTAGTATGCGCAGGTGAGGTCCTGAATCCTCCGGCTTGGGAATGGCTCCAGAAAAGAGTTTTCCAAGACAGAATTCCAGTCATCGATCACATGTGGCAAACCGAAACGGGTGGGCCAATAGTTGGAAACCCTTGTGGAATCGCACTCTTGCCGATTAAGCCTGGCTCAGCAACTATCCCTCTTCCCGGAGTTGATGCCGACATAGTTGACGAAGAAGGAAAACCTGTCTCGTCAGGAGTTGAGGGGACGTTCGTGATTAGAAGACCAATCCCGGGTCTGACGCCGACTCTATGGCGCGATCATACGCGATATGTTGAGAGTTATTGGAGCAAGTTCCCAGGCGTATACACGAGTGGTGATGCAGCCCTGAAGGACGAGGACGGATACATCTGGTTCCTCGGCAGGGTCGATGAGGTAATCAAGATCTCAGCACACCGAATCGGGACCATCGAGATCGAGAGCGCTTTACTTCAGCATCCAAGCGTCGCAGAAGCAGCAGTTGTCGGTCGCCCAGACCAGCTGAGAGGAGAAACAGCGTGTGCATTCGTTGTTCTGAAGAGTGGGGTAGCGCCGGCCGACGGTCTGAAGCAGGTGTTGAGAGAATCAGTTAGAAAAACAATGGGTCCAATAGTGATCATCAGCGACATATATTTTGTGAGCATACTACCCAAGACAAGAAGCGGCAAAATAATGCGCAGAGTCGTTAGAGCGATAATAACGGACAAGCCCTTGGGAGACTTTTCGACAATAGAAGATGAGAGTTCAATCGAAGAGCTGAAGAGAGCCGTCCACACACCATGAAGATCGAGAGTTAGATTTTCCCCACATCAGCCAGCACTCTGAGCCAAGTTACGCTGGTTCACTCGCAGGCTTCCTGTTCTTAATCAAGTAAACCGGTATCAGGACAAGAAGAGCAAGCTGGAGGACTGAACCTATCATGAACGTCAGCGTCGCCAGCCACATCCCATCTTTTGCAAAGGTGTAATGCTCAGGTTCTGGGAGGGAGACTGAAAGAGTTAGGATCGCGAGAAGAAATGCGACCGGGTAGACTCTCTTGTGGTGGGTCCGCGTAGCGATAGCGACAAGAAGATACGCGATCCAGCCAGCGAGAACTGAGTAGAACAACCAAGGTGGAACCAAAGAGTAGATCTGCGGCAGCAGAAGCACTCCAAAGGCGACTGAGAGGTAAATGAGAAGATCTATTGCACGTCTCAACGAAACCGTCTATACTCACCAAGCATGAGATGGAAAAACTGGGAAGAAAGAGGTGTGGTTGCTCCCGTCGACTACGCGGGAGGCTTTTCAATCTCTTCGAGGAAGAACAAGTCCGGTTTGTCAGTGACGCCAGCACGTTCCATGGCTTTCTTTAGTTCCTCAGATTGCGCGAGCTGGCGGGCGTTCTTCAAGTCATCCCACTCGAAAAGGATAATCAGTTCGTTTGGATTGTCAGCGTTTCTGAAAAGATGGCCTCCCTTGGAGCCGCTTTTCTTGCGGGTTGCACCGCGTTCATCGAAGACTGGCTTCCACTTGGCATAGTCTTTGATCTTGTACCGAATTAGAAAATAGGACATCGAACATCACCTCCGTTGGCAACGGTCACCCATTCGAAGTCTAAGGCGGACAAGCATTGGCAGGGGATTGCCAGTATATGTGAAGTACCCAGTGCTCAAACTCCATTCCGGGGTGTCCCTGTTTCAGATCCTCCCACGGAGGCTGGGCAGCTCCTTTGATCGGGTTCTTCGGTTCATTGAGCGATTCGAATTCTATCCCGATCAATTCGCCCTTGGAGTTGAATAGGAGTACCGGGAAAACCACTTCGCCGTCTGCAGTGACTTTCGCGTAATGGTAGCCCATCCAAGGTACGCATTCACTAACGAGCGTATAGCCCTCTGACTTTGCTTGTTCCAACGTCGTAGGGTAGTCAGTAAGTTGCTGAGCCTCAAAGCCGGTCAGGATCATTATGCGAGAAGGCGCAGGTCCTCTCGTGAAATTCCCAATCGCATATCCTCCAGCCAATCCAACCACAAGGAGTACGACCGCAACTGCAACGAATTTTGTATTCATAGTCATCGACCATTTTTCTCAGGCCTACTATGCCGTACGTTATTATGTCTTTTCATAAATGGCAAATCGGAGCGCACGCGCAACTAAGAGCCTTCAGAATAAAGAAAAAGCAGAGAACAAGAAAAGGTAACTTGCTTAGTTTAGTGTTTCAGTTCTTGTATTCTTTCCGTTACACCTTGCAGCTCTTTCTCTAGGCCGTTCTTGTATTCCTCAAGCCATTCGATCTTTTCTTCCTTTGTCAGGAATCTTCTTCCACCATGTCCACACATTGCTTCAACACCTCCTTCTCTCTACTTCGGAGTCGGCATTCGGGGGGTATCAGGCCAACCCGGGACCGGTCTCCTATGCGACGGAGGCCAACCAGCATTCGTGACGCTAATCCCGACTTGATGCTTGACAAGTCCAATTCGAAGTTGCATCGCACTCTCACCAAGCTACTAAGATGAGCAGACCACGATTTAGCGACTGACTGGCAACCAACTTCGTCATGGCTGACGCTAGGGGGACAGCGGGTCATTTTGCAGAGGGCGGCGTGATTACCGTTTGACTATTCCAAGTTCCTTCAGTACGTCGCCATGTCCTCTTGTGAAGTCGCCGCTCCCGATGTCTTGGGGTTTCACGAATCTCAGCTCGGAGAACCACTCGGGCGTCTGAATCTTACCCTTCAACGTTCCACCGTACACGAAACAGATGTCCCAGTGTGCGGCCTCAGGATCATTCGGATCCTGCGACAGATGCGACTGAACTTGCAGAAACCTTAGCTTGATCCTCTTCGATCCTACTTGTTCGACCAGCACACGGATGGCAGCGTCCTCGGGTTTCTCGCCATACTTCAGGTGGGAAGCCGGAATCAACCATTTATTGGATGACACATACTTTGGCGCAAACAGCTCGCCTACAAGAAATCTATCGATCCATATCTCAGGCTTCGCCATCTTGCCTACTAAGATTCCGCTCTTGCCTTTGAGAACCAAGAAAGAGGAAAGACACGTACCGCCCTTGGGCACACTACCTTCCATGAATAGCGCTTTCTTTAGCAACTGTGAACACTAATCGACCGCTTGGTTGAGTCTTGATATAAGAATTAGCTGCGGCCTTTCAGAGCACCATGATCGCGGAAGGGCTTTATTCTCAACCGTGCGAACGCAAAGAATCGGAAGACTCGGGCCAACGCCATTGATATCCGCATTCACGAAAGTTCTTGACGCAAAGCCGCATACCCCAGTCTATACGATGCATAAGTATTTCGCGCGCCGACCCTGGAATATCTTTCACGAACTCATTTTGCACTACTCCTCCCCTGGCGAAATTGTACTAGACCCCTTCTGTGGAGGGGGAGTGACAGTAGTCGAGTCATTGAAACTTGGAAGAAGGGTCGTCGGAGTAGATGTGAATCCAATCGCGGCCTATATCACCACCATGGAAAGCAGGCCGGCAGATCTCCAGGAAATCGAGCAAGCCTTCAGACAAGTGAATCGAGAAGTGACCCAAGAGATCTGCACACTCTACTCGACGAAATGCACGAATTGTTCAGCGCGTGCAATCGCTGATTGGATTGAGTGGGACGAGAAAGAGAGCCGAATAACCCGCCTCAAGTATGACTGCCCAACGTGCGACATATCCGAGGAGAAAAGAGCCACGCGGGATGATAGGAGAATCGCGAGAAATGTTGAAAGAAAGTTATCACTCACATTAAAGCGAAACAAACTCTGGTTTCCTAGGACTCGGATTCCCAAAGGAGACAAGACGAACTCTCTGCTAAATCAGAAGATTGATTTCTTCCATGAGCTCTTTACGCGAAGAAACCTGCTGGCACTATCGATCCTCTTGAAAGAGATTGACGCTGTGAGAAACGACAATGCCAGGGACTTTCTGAAATTCGCGTTCAGTAGCTCGCTCAAATGGGCAAGTCGACAATCTCACCTGCGCGGAAAGATTGTTGAGGGCTGGGCGATGCACGCTTACTGGGTATATCCGAAAAGCCTTGAGATCAATGTCTGGAACACATTTGCACGACGAACCGCAGCCGTCCTTAGAGGAAAGAAGTACAGCACCCAACACATCGGGGAATTTGGCAAACTGGGCACTGACTTCGGAAGCCTGACCAGCTGGGATGCTTCATGTCTTATATTGAATCAGAGTGCCACCAAGCTTCCTATACCTGATGACAGCGTCGATGCGGTGATAACAGATCCTCCATACGGGGGGAATGTGAACTACGCCGAGCTCTCCGATTTCTGGTTCATCTGGCTGAGTAAAGGCAGGACGATTGAGAAGAAGGATGAGGTCATTGTCAATAGAACTCAAGGTAAATCACTCCGAGACTATGAGAGCCTCCTATTTGCCGTCTTCAGGGAGTGTCACCGTGTTCTCAAACCAGAGCGGTATCTAGTCTCTACATTCAACAGCAAAGACATGCGAGTTGTCGCGAGCTTCATCATTGCTGCAACGAGAGCAGGCTTCACAATGCATCGAGATGGCGTCATGTATCAGAAACCCATTCGGCCTTACACGACTACTTTTCATGCAATGCAAGTGGGGGCATTCGTCGGGGATTTCATATTCACTTTTGTCAAGCAACAGAAGTCGCAACCACAATTAGCCGAAGCGGTTAGCGAAATGAGAGCTCTGAAAGAAGAGCTTACTGCTTTGATCAATAGGACTACAAAAGGCGAGATCCCTGAGCCAAAGCTCAGAGAAAACGCCTACAGTATTCTGATCCCATTCCTCGCTAGACACACCCACAATAATATCCAAGCATGCAGAGAGGCAGCGGATTTCTTTGAGCTCAAAATGCGCGAGATTGAACCCTACTTCAAGAAGCTAAGAACAACAATAACAGAAGGGCGGAAAAGAGAATTTCGAAACTCGCGACGATCCTGAACGTCTACCCTCTAAGTTTGGGTGACCATGGATTCGCCTTCGTCTTGGGGCTTGGAATCCCCTCGCCCGTAATGCCAACTTAGCACACGTTCTGGTTTCAAAGCCATGACGACTCTATCGGGCTGCACAATAGAGTGGGCAAGGTATCCTTTAACGTCCTCTTCTCCATATCGAAGTGCAAGTCGTTCCATCCATTTGTCGCGATCTTCTCTCACAATTTCCGCTTTCCCAAACGCGCACACAGCAACATAGGGGTGGTCGTCTGTTGCAATGCTCAAAGCCACGTCGGGATTCCTTTGGATCTGTTGGCCCTTCAACCGCCCTCTCACACTTTAGGATCGAATTAAGCAGTTGGCCTATCAAGTTACGCCTGAGAGCCACTTATTTCTGTCCTCCAATGGCCTCAATGTCATTACCGTATGTCTCAAGGAAAGCGAGTTCTCGAAGCGGTTTCCGATTCTTTCTCCCGCTGAGTTTTGTGGTCGGATAGCCAAACGCCACTATGATGCTGGGATTGAGATCCTTCGGAATGTTGAAGTCCCTCTGTAGCGCTTCTTTGTTTATTCCCGTAAATATGCAGGACGCAACGCCATAGTTCCAGGCAGCGATCTGCATGTCTTGAGCTGCTCTGCCGGCGTCTATCAAATGGAAGCCGTATTTGGAGTCGGTTAGGATAATAACGGCGAAGTTCGCTCCATCGACCCACTTTCCGGTAAGGCTGTCCTCCGCCAGTTTTCGAATGTTCTCTCGCTTCTCAACTAGAATGAACCTCCAGTGTTGAACATTCATTCCGCTCCCAGTCATCCTAGCAGCTTCCAAGACCTTCCGCTTCACTTCGGTTGGCACAGTCCTGGAGTCGAACTTGCGGATGTCAAGCCTGCTAACAACGCAGTCATACGCATCCATGAATTGTCACCAATATATGGCTAGGCTACTCACTGAAAAACCGTCAAGGTCCGCAGAAAATAGATCATTAAGAGGATTTTTCGCCAGGAAAAGAAGCGAATTGAGCTTTCGCTCCCAATTCGATTTCGATGTGCAGGAGTCTGTTGTATTTGGCGGTGCGTTCGCCTCGGCAAGGTGCTCCTGTTTTTATCTGCCCACAGTTCAAAGCCACAGCCAGATCTGCTATGCTTGTGTCGCCTGTTTCGCCCGACCTATGGCTAGTCACGACGTGATAGTTGTTTTTCATTGCGACCCCTGCCGCATCCATAGCCTCAGTCAGGGACCCAATCTGGTTCACCTTGAGGAGCAGAGCGTTAGCAGCACCAGCCTCGATTCCTTTCTTCAACCTGACGACATTAGTAGCGAAAATATCGTCGCCGATGATCTGAACCTTCTCACCTATCTTCTTGGTTAGTTGAGCAGTGTGGTCGAAATCTTCCTGCTCGAACGGGTCTTCGAGGTAGCGGATTGGAAATCGGTCAACCAATTGAATGTAGAAGTTCATAAGATCCTCTGGCGACTTTGTCTCGCCATCAATCGTATAGCGTCCGTCTTCATAGAATTCTGACGATGCCGCGTCAAGACCAAGAAAGACCTCGCTTCCGACTCTGTAGCCCGCGTCGGAAATTGCTTGGAGGAGCAGTTCGAGAGCCTCACTAGTCTTGTTCAGTGGCGGAGCAAAACCGCCCTCGTCTCCGACATTGGTCGATTGACGTCCATGTTTGGAGTGAATGACACGTTTAAGCGCATGGTAAATCTCTGAACCCGCTCGCAGCGATTCACTGAAGCTCCCCATCGCGGATGGGATGACCATAAATTCCTGAATCTTGAGCCCGGTCCCAGCGTGTCTTCCACCGTTTATCAGATTCATCACCGGCACGGGGAGCATGCGACCCTTTCCTTTGCTGAGGTAGTTGTATAGCGACTTACCTTCGAGCTTGGCTGCAAGTTTCGCCACGGCTAGAGACACAGCTAAGATGGCGTTTGCGCCGAGACGGGACTTGTTTGGCGTCCCATCAAGCTCGAGCATCAGCTGATCGATTTCATTCTGCTCTCGAGGATCTACTCCTCTAAGCTTCGGAGCGATGAGCTTCTCAACATTGTGCACCGCCTTCAAAACGCCAAGGCCATTGTAACGTTTCGGGTCATCGTCGCGCAGTTCAACTGCTTCGTGTTTGCCTGTTGACGCTCCGGAAGGAACGGCCGCTGTTCCGTATGAAGCTCCCGCGTAAACACCTGTCTCAACTGTCGGGTTTCCTCTAGAATCCAGTATCTCTCTTGCAGTGACCTTCGTTATGCGGTATCCACGTGGCATGTGCATCTGTGGTACGTGAAAAGAGTCTCCCATATCAATGATTTCAGAGACCACAGAAACAGAGAATAGCATTGCTCCGTATCGCGCGCAAATCTAGGAGTCTGCCAATTCCGCGCCCCAATGATACAGGGATACGTTCTCTCCGATAATTGATAAGCATCAATCCATTCAACTAGAGAGGAGGCTTAATGTGAGTTGCGGGCAAGCATTCTCGCCATTTTCCTAGTCATGTTCGCTTTTGCGGGATATCTAGGCTCTATGACGCAAGTGCATGCATCTCCGCCCACCACAAGCAACCTCAACGGCTTGGTGATCCTCAGTCCAAGTAATGGTTGGGCCGTGGGTAACGGTGGGACTGTTCTCCATTTTGATGGTTCTTTCTGGAGTGTAATTGCTTCTGGAACAACGTCGGACCTGTTCGGAGTTTCCTTCGGCGCACCGAACGCACCTACTTCGAACGCGGGCTTCGCTGTAGGTGGCAGTGGTGGGACTCCAGTCGCGATTTATCGTAGCGATGTCACTTGGTCGAGCGCAAGCGCTGGGCTCTCTCCGCCAGCAGCTCAGAAACTTGCTTCGGTGTCTGCGATAAGTTCCAGCGATGCTTGGGCTGTTGACTCCGTTTCGGGTGCGTTTTGGCATTGGTCTGGGGTTGCTAATCTCGGAGGTGGTTGGAATTCGGTGTCATCAGCTGCAGCGGGGCTCAATTCGGTTTTCATGATAAGTTCGACTGAAGGTTGGGCGGTTGGAGCGGGCGGAATAATCTACCACTACACGTCAGGCGGGTGGACGTTGTATTCAGCGGTCGGCACTACTTTGAACTCTGTTTTCATGTTAAACGCAAATGAAGGATGGGCAGTTGGAAACGGGGGAGTGATCTACCATTACAGCTCAGGGTCATGGAGTGGTCCTGTGTCACCAGGAGCCGCAGGTCAAGATCTGAGATCGGTCTTCATGTTGAGTCAATCTGAAGGTTGGGCCGTCGGAACTGCCGGCACAGTCTTGCATTTCTCAGGTGGAATATGGGCAGCTCTCCCCCCGAACTTTCTCGCAACGAATCAGAACTTGAACGCGGTCTACTTCTCTGGCGGAGTCGGATGGGCTGTCGGTGATCTTGGGACAATCGTTACCTTGGGCGCCCAAACTCCTCAAGGAGCGCCCTCAGCGACCTTCAAGTCAGTCTATCTAACGAGTAGCAGTGATGGATGGATAGTTGGTTGCTCAACAGGCGGTTGCGGTTCAGGGAGCGGTGAACCTGTTGTCGTTCACTGGAACGGAGCATCATTCACTCGCGGAACTGTCTCCGGTCCAGCCGGAGACTTGTACTCTGTGTTCATGGTTAATCCGTCAGATGGTTGGGCAGTGGGAGCTTTTGCAGGGAACCCTCTGATACTCCACTACGCGGGAGGAAGTTGGAATCAGGTTCCTTCACCGACCAGTGGCGTAATTTTGCGCTCAGTCTTCATGATAGATTCGAACAACGGATGGGCTGTGGGAAGCAATGGCGTGATCCTTCGATATTCAGGAGGAGCGTGGGGTTCCATGGCATCTCCGACCACGAAGACACTGCGGAGCCTCTACATGATCGGGGGGGATTCTGATGGCTGGGCCGTAGGGGATGGGGGAGAACTGCTCAGGTACCAAGCGATCAACGGGCAGTGGCTCAGGTTAGCAGGCCCTACCGGAGCTCAATTGAACTCGGTTACTCTCTCGGATTCAACTCATGGCTGGGCAGTTGGGGCAGGAGGTACAATCCTACACTACGATGGAACCATTTGGCTGAGCGTACCTGATCTTGTGTCAACCAATCTGAATTCAGTTGTACAAGTAAACCCGCAAGAAGCTTGGGCGGTAGGTGATTCCGCCACAATACTTCAATGGACCGGCATCAGCTGGTATCCCGTGTCGCCTTCCTCTCCCATTGCAGGAACACCTGATCTGAACTCAATCTACATGGTCTCAACCAGCTTTGGTCTAATTGTTGGCGACGCTCCCGCGTCAGGTAGCCAAGGAACAATTCTCCAAGTTCCTCAGATGATCAATGCAATTCCAGAAGTACACACAACGGAACTCCTGATGATCGCTACGCTCATCGGGACCCTAACCGTTGTCTCGAGGATTCGAAAGAGAACAACCAAGAAGAGCTAATCGAGGAAATTAGTCGCATGCTCCTCTCAACACGAAATCATTACGATTAGCTGGGATGGATGAATGAGACGCTGGGTTCATAACCTTCTGATTGCGCTCCTATTGACCTTCCCAGTCGTTTTCGTTTCCTTGAACTATATTGAGGATCTGGCTGAGACAAATGTTCAAGGAGGCACGGAAGGGATGATCTCGATCTTTACGAATCTACCCAAACGTGCGATAACCTTCGCTTCGGAGGCTGGATATACTGGAATTTTCCTCCTGATGTTGGCAGAGGCTGCGGCTTTTCCCATTCCAAGTGAGATAATCCTGCCTTTTGCAGGTTACTTGGTCTACACTGGAACCTTGGATTTCTGGACCGTGGTCCTGCTTACTACAATTGCGGCAATTATCGGTTCGTATGTAGACTATTACTTGGGCTTGAAGCTTGGGAAACGCCTATTGACAAACAAATCCGGGGTTCCATTCGTCAAGAAAAAGCATCTTCGGAGGGCTGAAACCTGGTTCAAACATTATGGCCCTGTAGCTGTGGCTGTTTTCCGTCTGGTGCCGGCAGCAAGAGTACTAATTTCATTTCCAGCAGGACTTTACCGAATGAACAGACTCAAGTTCGGAATCTACACGCTTGCAGGATGCCTACCTTGGAATTTTACTCTGATCTACCTCGGTTGGTGGCTTGGCGCTTCATGGGACGCGGTAGTCGAAGCTTTTCGATACATCAACCTCGTCGTCTACGCTCTGCTGATCCTGTTTGTAGCTTGGGTAGGTTGGAGACTACGTACTGGAAAGGGTCGCCTGCATAGGTGACGCGGCGAAATCACGGGTCCGCTCTATCGTAGGCTTCTGGTTCCCTCAGTGCTTTATGAAGCGCCTCAACGCGCCGTCGAGTTACCCAGTTCTTGTGATGCCGAAAGCCGCCGCCAAAAGCGTTGGGTATGTGAAGAAGCTCATGGATGAGCGTCTTCTCCCTTTCCTCTATGGGCAGAGAGTCGTACTGCTCAGAGAGGACTTCGATTGCGTAGTAGGCTGGTTCGCTGAGTGCCTGCTGCCAAATGCGTGGTAATGAATGAATCCGTGCAATTACGTTACCAGCCTTAGATCCGTAGCTTCGGTAACAGTAGACTCGATTCTTGGGTATGTGCTTCAGATCTAGTTTGTCGATTATACGTAGTGTCGATTCGAGGACATCCGGGGCCCGTTCATAGCGGAAGCGCATGAAACGAAATGCCATGCCAGCATCTAAAATAGCATTGGCAAAAGAACGAGGAAAAAGGGAAAGAGGTAGGTGGCTACTTGCCAAGTATGAAGTCTATAAAAGGCGTGTAGACGAATAGCGTTGCCAGTGCCATGCCCACGACAAAGACGACGACGGGCACGGCCAGTTTAACGTCGCGCTTTCGCAACAGCATATGAAGCACCGCCCAGCTAAGTATCCACGCCACCAGTAGAAAGGTCTCCTTCCCGCTGTACGGTCCGATTCCCTGCGCGTTCGGGATCCATAGCTTTCCTATGGACAGAACCCACGTGGAGAAGCTAGCTGAAGCGCCTGTCATTGTGTGAACAGTGCCCATGACAAGCAAGCCTAGCATGGCTGAGATGTAAGCTGCAACGGCGGCGCCGTTAGGTTTCTTGTCCATAATTTACACGCTCCTCAGCTTAGTTATCCCCGCACCAAGCAGGTAGGCGATCATCAAGCCCGCCCACGCCACGGCGAAAGCAATACCAACCCAAGTTCGCAGTGCCTTGTTCTCGATCAGCTGGTCTCCGTAGCGCCAAATGACGTAAGTTGTGGCAACCGCTAGGGGGATCGGAAAGAGCGCAATGAATTCCTTGAACTCAAAGAAGACTTCGTGAATTTCAGGATTGTTTTCCATGAAGAACGCTCGCGGACCGCCAGGCGCTCGGTAGGCTATATAGATCCAGTTTCCGAAGACTACCGTGGCTGCCGCGATCAGAGTGGAGACTGCCGCGAGGATTTTCAGATCACCGAAAGCCTTGATCTTCCCGGTGAAGAGACGATATCCTAGGTAGGAGGCGACGGTGCCTACGACCACACCTAGAGTGGCGAGTAGCCCATGCGTTGCGCCTATGATAGCCAGTGAGCTACCTCCGAAAAACTCGCTGACGGGTGCAGTCAATAATGCTACGAGGATGAGGAAGAGGCTTACAGCGGCCCAAGTAACCACGGTTACGATGGGTGATGGATCGCCGATTGATCTTGTTGATTTTTCTGCCATTTTCTCAAACCTTCAAGTGAGGCTTGTTGCGAAGTATTTACTGATATAGCATCTTTCTCAGTAGTCTATGGAGAATTCGTAATCTATTTAGGAGGCGAATATGAGGCGAGGATGGACAGGGCGCGGGTCACGGCTTTCTCAGCAGTCTCCTCTCCAATGATGACCGTAGTCTTCCTGTCGTCAAGGTAATTATCGATGATCCGATCTGCCACACCACCCGTCCGCTTCACAGCCACTATCGGAGTGCCTTTCTGGTAAGCGGCTGCGACTTCGATTAGAGTGCCGGCTCCGCCCCTAACTACTATGATGGTATCCGCGGAATATGCGGTAATGAAATCTCTAGCGAAACCTATCCCAGTGGCAATGACTGCGTCACAGAAATCATTCGCTTGATCCTTACTATCTTGCGGAATGATGCCTATTACAAATCCTCCCCGATCTTTGGCTCCTCGACTCGCGGCCTCAATTACTCCCCCAAGACCTCCTGTCAGGAGGAGAGCGCATTGGCGGGCCACTTCTGCTCCTACCTGATACGCCACCTTGTACGCTTGTTCGGGACAATGATCGCGACCGAAACCGATGATCAAGACTTGTTTCCTTCTGGTCATTTGACATCATCCCAAGAAGCAGGGGCGTTCTTGTCCGGGAAACGTCTTGTTTTGAGCCGTCTTAACTATAAGCCGCATACCGAGAGAAACCAGCGTTCAGAGTCTTGAGTGACCCCTCTAGCTTTTATTAACTCTGAGCCGTCCGCCCTGTGGAATCTGGAATTTAAGGGAAAATACGGCTCTGTGCCCATCTAATCAGGTCTTGAACGTGTGAAGTTCGTGCTCCGTCTGGCTAGTCAGTATGCACGGCACAGTGTCCAATTGACAAATTGAATGGGTCCTTGAGAGGGTGATGAAGCCGAAACGCGATTCGAACGGCTTGACCTCGGAGTGAAGGTCGCTTGATTGCGTGGAGGTGATTGTATGGCTAGAGAGAGTATGCTTACACAGCGGTCGATCGTCGCCGACGACACGCTATCGATGCTTACTGGTCAACCAAAGGGAGCTCTTCTGAGCTACACGGAACTGACTAAGATGATGCACCAGTACATCAGATCCAAGGGTTTGAGGCTGAAGGCTTGCCCGAACTGTAGCGCCCAGATGCCCGGATACGCAACCTTCTGTGACAAATGTGGAAAGGACATCACACCTGCGCAATAGTAAGTTCCTCCCACACCCCTTCCTTTTTGTGACCCTGTTTTCTCAAATCCGCGGATTGGTCGCTCCGTTTCTTTTAAGATGCATTTCTGGGACGGCATCAATGCGTAGATGCGAGTGCTTCGAGCGAAATTGCTTCAACTTTCCTGTAGACTCTTGAGGGTTCCTCTAACTCATTCCCGATTCTCAGTAGGTCTTCCAATTCCACTCCAAACAGACTTTCATTCTCGTTTAGGTAGGGCAGGATTACCTCCCAGTCCTGGTCCTTTAGGGAAGTCAGTTGACCACCGTTCAGTTGATCCGAGTCGACCATTCTATGGGGATCGCGAATGTAGATTGCTCCCCCGGAGGCTAGAGAGAAGAGGTTGCCTCCCGGGTATGGAGTGTCCAGTTCGCGCACTTTGCCGTCTTCTGCGTGCCCTATGCCATTCACAATAACGAATCCACCACCATGCAGCGGGTCCCCCGCCATGAATGATTCAGCCAAGTAGTCTAAGCATGTCCCGTTTATGACAACTCTCGGACGACCCACAGCGTTGATCAGAGGTCGGCCTGCGGCGTTTCCGAGTACGTAGACCTCTCCCCCTTTTGCAGCGTACATGAAGGTCTGTCCCACATCTCCATAAATCACGAGCTTACCGGATTTCATGATCTGTGCAACCTGATCTTGAGCAGAAGCGTGAACGTAGACCTCTGCACCATCAAGACCTGAGCCGAGATAGTCACCTGGGTCTCCGAAGACATCGATTCTGAATCCCTGAGAGTTTGGACCTAATCCTGCCCCACAGAATCTCTGCCCACGCCAGTCAAACGATATCACATGCTTCCAACCACTCCGGTATGCCCCAACTATCATCGTCGATGCTGAACCGTCGCCTTCAGCCGGGAAATCAGAAACATCGATCAGCAACGTTTCCTCACCGCCGGTAGGAGAGCGCAGCAGGCGCCCAGTTGCAAAGTCAACTAGTACCCAGTTCGTTGGCGAATTGGAGGCGATCCTTGGAAAGCTGCGCAGGATCGTGAATAGAGTAGATTCGATTTGTCCGCGGACTCGTCCTTCCTTGGCGAAGGGCAACATATGCAGTCTATCCAGCAACCAAGTGAGAGCATCGGCTGCAGCAACTTTCCGCTCCATGTCATTTGCTGCGCTCCGCTCCAAACTTGCACAGAAATCTTCGATCGAATCTGCACTACGAGTAAGTCCGATTTGAGATGTTGGTAATGATTTCGAGACCAAGCTTGTGATTCCGTCAAGCACTCTTCGCGGCGATACTTTGAGTGGAGCTGAGACTTCGCGGCCGAACTTATCGAAGCAATTCAACTGCGCTTTCTCGGTTGTGCGATCGACTGTGAAAACGAACGCACCACCGTCGGTGTAGCTTCCCCCGCGGGCATTCCAATACAAATCGGCTTTCGGAGCGAATCGCGAGTCCTCACTTGCCAGACTTTTCAGGCAAGCGTCAATCGCCTGTCGCTCCGATGCTATGATGCCAATCTTGGCTTCGCCTTGCTGTATCGCGAAGACTTGCGGTCGAAGCATGGACGTATCTGTTATGCCAAGCAGATGGAGCTGCCGTCCGCCATCTTCGCTGCGGCCGACAATGAAGAACCACGGCCCGTCAGGCGAACCATGTATGTGTGCCGTTTGGATTTCCCTGTAGATTCTTCTCTTTGCGTCTGGAAGCATTTGGAAATCGCGTTCAGTCGTTGGGGCCATTGCTTCGATGAGAAATTCAAGCGGGTAAGCATAGACTCGCCTCCACAGATCGAAGAGATAGACCGCGACTTCCGTATCTGTCAGGAAGAGAGAATAGATGTTCCTCTGTGCCAAGTATTCTGAAATCGAATGATAATTCGAGAAGTCACCATTATGCACTAGCGCCTCATGCAGGCCTACGAATGGGTGAGCTCCTCCTGGGTGCCAGACTTTGCCTTTTGTCGGGTACCGATGGTGACCGATCCAAACGTGGGCAGGGAAGTCTTCAAGTTTGTAATATCGCACAACCTGATCTCCGTAGCCTACTATTTTCAGGACCATCATGTCCTTTCCATGGGATAGCACGAACGCCTTCTTTTCTCCAAGAGAGGCGTAGAACCTTTTGTTGAGTTGGTAACTGTTTTGATAGATGAACTCGTCCTCTGCAACTCCCCGCTCCAATATACCCGTTTTCTGCATGAACTTCCCGAGGATTTCCTCTTTCACTCTGCAGAAGTATCTGCGCACAGGTGGAGGTTGTACCGCCAAACCCTCTATGCTTCTGTAGTCTTCGATTGTTTCAACCCAATCCGCCGAGTCAACCTTCAGAAAGGGGTGGATGAATTCTGGTTCAACTTGTTCTCTTGCGGTTGGATCGAGGTAAGCGACTTGGAGCAGATAGTCTTCCTGGAGAATCTCTCTCGAGACCCCGAGCGTTTCCGGCGAAAGCCCAAGGGCGGCGACTCCTCCGCCTTTCCCGTTTCCACGATTCTTCATCTGTACAAGTGCCTTGAGCAGATGCCTACCAAGAATCGGTTCGGAGCAGGCAAGGCCGATCACGCCGCAGCCGCCTTCGGCCTCCACCTTGCGACCTATGCTCATCCCTCGGACAAGCTCTGATCGCGAGCTAACTATCTTGGAAACCGAAGACGTCTTTTCCTCACCTGTAGGTAAGTAAGTCCGTTCTTCCTCTGAGTTCCCGAATCGAGTGCAGCCCCAAGCTCTCGAGAATTAATCCCCATTGCTTCGACCAAGAAGCGTACAAATTGACTATCCTCTCCGCGCCCCATTCAGGATCAATCAACAGTGAAAGCTCTGGATCGGTTGTTGTGATCCCCACCTGACAACCTCTGCCTCGTTCACAATTTCCGCAATGGGTGCATCCGACCGCGACCGCTTCAGCTGTCCCAATTACGCAGCCGTCAGCTCCCAACGCGATTGCTTTGGCGACGTCGTAGGCGGTTCGGATCCCACCGCTTGCCATGAGTGTGACTTCATCTCTTACCCCCTCGGAAGTCAAGTAGCGGTGGACCTTGGGTATGGCGTACTCGATGGGCATCGCAATGTTCTTCTTTGCGATCTCAGGGGCCGCGCCTGTTCCCCCGTAGCCCCCGTCGATATGGATGATGTTCGCATCGGCATAGTAGCTGCCAATGGCCACCATGTCCACATCGACCGGAGTCGAGACCTTCACCGAAACGAGACAGTCGGGATTGACCGCGCGAATCCAGTCCACGTGCTTCTTGTGATCCTCAACTGAGTAAACGCTGTGGAATGGAAAAGGTGAATACAACGAGGTGAACGGTGTAGATTCTCTCATGTTGGCTACCTCCGATGTTACTTTGTCTGCGAGTAGATGGCCTCCCAAGCCTGGTTTCGCGCCTTGAGCATACTTGAGCTCGACAATTTTCGCAGCTTGAATCGTATCTTCCCGAACGCCGAACATCCCGGTCGCAACTTGGGTGATGACATTGTCCTTGTACGCCATCAGCTCCGGCGGATAGCCGCCTTCACCCGTGCATGTGAACGTGTCCAAGTGTCTCGCGGCGATCGCCCGTGCCAGCATGAAGTTTAGACTGACAGATCCGAATGACATGCCTGCCCCGTAGACAGGTATCGGAATACTAATCCTCGGACCAAAGGGACGGTGATTCAAATCTATCGAGAGATCGAAATCATCTCTCGTGTCGAGCCTCGCAGCGTTCTCGAGCATCTTGAAGTCGAGGCGATCGAAGCCTCCTCCCGACTTTCCGATCTTGTACTCTAGGCCGTTCGGTAGAGAACCTGTGGTTGCTTGTTCGTACGTTGCTAAGATAAGTTCCGCCGTCCACCGATTGTCTCCGAGTGCGCCAGAGATCCCGTATTTCAGGCTCGGAAGTACTGTGATCCCGTTATGAATTAGTTCTGAGTGCTTTCGTACTATCAGTTCACGTTCTATGGATGATATCTGCAAACGCCTCTTCCTCCAAGTCTTCGTTGAACATGGCGCGTCCCACGTCTCCCCTCAGCCGTCGAACGTCACGCATTCCCATGGCGCTGAGAATTTCGATGAGTTGGTCATGCCATGAGGCGAGCAAGTTAACGAGCCGTTGTTCGCCCCAACCTGAATCAAACTTCTCATCTCTGATCCGCCCTGTTTCAGACGACACACACTCTCCTGCGAACTGTGTCTGTAAAGCGACAAGAACGGTTGTATCTAGAGCGACAAGGTCAGCTCCGCAGATTATTGCTTTGGGAACATGCTCGGCGAGCGTTATACCGCCACTGGCGATCAACGTGACCTCGTCCCTCAGCGCCTCTTTTACTAGCTGCGTGTGCACTGAGCGAATCAGATCTCTCACGAACAGCTCATTGCCCGCATCCCAACTTTCACCGTGATAATTCGCCACGAGATGTATTGCGGCAACTCCTTCCCTTGCCAACTCCGTTGCTACTCGACCTGAGCTTCGAGTCAATGGGAGTCGCACGATAATAGGAGCTTGAGTGTTGATCTCTCGAAACTGCGCCATCTCAGAAGCGTCGTAGTCAGTTAGCTCAATCGCAGGTGCTTCTCTGACCGCTTGAACATCCTTGAGCACGCTGGAAGTTGACATTGTTGGGATAAGCTGTGTGACCTCGTTCGCTGAAAGATGCTTTACTTGTTCTGGTGACGCGATGAAGTACGTTCCAGCTCTTTTCGATGCGCGGGCTATTGAGGTTATGATGCTTTCACTGTCGAGGCTGGGAGGTAGATAGTCGAACATCATTGGGATAGGTAATTCTATTGTTCTGGACATTTGCTTGAGTTCTTTGCTCTGGAATTCCAGGAACTTTGGTTTTCGTCCTAGGTCAACGAGTGTCGAGATGTATTCTCGCCCGTAGACTCCGTCTCTCGTTGGTCGGACGATCTCTGACATATCAGTCCAAATCGCATCCCACCCGGGGCCTGCGAAGCCTCCTTTGTATCCCATACCTTTCACCGGAATCTTGCCTGTGGAGGCTTCGTAGGAGACAATGGATACTGGCGTCGTGCTAGTAGTTGTCGGGTCATCAGGAATCCAGTAGGAATCTGCCAGATTGAAGAATTCGGGATTGCGTTCCACGTTACATATTCCAGGGTACTCTTGGACGCACCTCATGCAGCCTGTGCATCGATCCCTAATGGGATGGAACCCTCCGAACCTTCCGCCGAAGACGCCGTATATGCAGGGTCGGCTGAGCATCACTCTCCGGTATTCTGGTCGCCTCAATTTGAAACCGAGACGAGATACCTCTCGTACAAGTTCTCGGGCAAGGCCAATTTTGCTTACTTGGGGGTTGAAAGGGCGTGGCTGTTTGCGCCGCGGCAGTGCTTCCTGTGGTTCTAGCTTGTAGCGCACGCGATAGGAGACAAAACTCTCTCGGGATTTCTTCTCCTCTCCGTTGAGGCCTATGCTACTCGCTTGCTTAAGCAAAAGTTTCACTGCTCGCAATGAGGCACTATAAAGCTGCAGGGAATCATGTGAACGAATATAACCATTTAGCCTTGAACAATAAACAAATGTACATGAAATTACTCACTTGGTGTGCAGACGTATAGAATCGAGGGAAGATTGATGTCTAGGTCTGAACATCTGACCATCGATGAAACCGACAGAAAGATACTTTCTGAACTCCTGCGAGATTGCAGGCGATCTTATCGAGCAATCGCTCGAAAAGCTGGAACGTCTGTAGGGACTGTACTGAATCGAATACGAAGAATGGAAAAGAGTGGAACTATCAAAGCATATGCTGCAATCCTAGACCACGAAAAACTAGACTACCAGCTCACAGTAATCGCTGAAATTACTGTCTCAAAAGGGAAATTGCTGGAAATGGAGGAAGCGATCAGCAAACTACCGAATACATGCGCGGTTTATGACGTTACGGGACTCACCGATGCCGTTGTCATTGCTAAGTTCCATAGTCGGGGAGAATTGAGTAAGTTTACGAAAAGCCTTCTTGCAATGCCTTTTGTCGATAGAACGAACACTCACGTAGTGCTCACAACTGTCAAGGAAGACTTCCGCCTTCTCTAGTGTGCTGGTGGGCATATTGAGAGAGTTCTCTAGATGGTCGCCACGCTGGAGTCCGAAAGAGACTATGCCTTACTTACGTAGATACCTGAGGCCACATCTAGACTGAGTGGATAGGAGCTAGATCCTACCTTCACAAGCATCGGCCCCTTGAAGGGCGCCTTTTCCTCGACTTCGATCTTCACACCCGGCAACATTCCAAGGGTGGAAAGGTAGCGAAGGAGCTCGGTATTCTCGTCCGGTATGCGGCTTACCGTTGCACTCTCGCCGTTGTCGAGCTCAGAGAGCGGTTGATCCTTCGATGGGTGGATCGACCCAGTCTCGCTTGGTATTGGGTTTCCGTGCGGGCAAGTGTGCGGGTTATTCAAGGCCTTCTCCATCGAGTTGGCGAGGTTAGGGCTAATGGCATGTTCCAATTTGCATGCTTCCTCATGGGACTCTACCCAATCGAGCTTCAGCACATCTGTCAGCAGCCGCTCTGCGAGTCTGTGGCGTCTGAACACCGAAAGTGCCAGCTTCCGACCTTCACCTGTTAACTTGACACCTTTGTAGGGTTCCCGAGCAACGAGGCCCTTGGATTCGAGGACTTCGAGAGTGTTCGTTACGCTGCCAGGTGTGATGCCGAGTATCTTGGCGATATCACCAGTCCGTGCAGCTCCGTTTCTCGATTCAAGACTGTAAATGGTTTTCAGGTACATTTCGGGCGCAATGATGAATTCATGGCTCATTTGGCATTACCAAGCTTGAATTTCGTTTCTCGTATCCAGAAATAAGGCCAGTCGCAGAAAGATTCTTGGCATGTAGTATAAATAACGTAAGGAACTTGGTATATAATACGGGTAATTTCTGCGGCGTTGCCTGAGTTTTTCCATCACATAGTGCTCAAACCTAACTCGAATACAATGGTCAACTCCAATCATCTTGCGACGGAAGCCCATAATCAAAAGAGCAGAGAACGAGGGAGAGTTGGGAACTGTGTCGGTTCTAGTCGAAGGGGCAATGCTACCTGTCTCAGCAGCACCTCTTGTCGCCGCCTAATCGTTAGAGTTACTCTTTCTTCGGCGTCTTTGAGCTGTCAAATTCCTCTGTCTGCAATTCTTTGAAACGTGTTTCCACGAGCTTAGCCAACTTTTCCTGACCAAATTCCTTCAACTCTCTTTGTTTCTTCAAGTGTTGTTTGATTGTTCGAAGCAGTTCGTCCATGTTGATTGGCTTGACCAGATAGCCGTCTGCGCCTTTGTTCACTGCCTCAATAGCATTCTGTAATGCCGGGTACCCTGTCAGAATGATCTTTACCATCTCAGGGGTTGTTTCCTTCATAACGGTCAGAAGTTTTGTGCCTTCCATGTCTGGTAGGCGAATGTCTACGAGCGCTAGGTTGTAGAAGTTGGTTCGGGACTTCTCAACAGCTTCCTTGCCGTTGGCCGCTGTGTCCACCAAGTAGCCCTCACCTTGCAAGGCAGTACCGACGACTTTGCGTATTCCTTCGTCATCGTCTATCACGAGTATTCTGCCCTTGCCGCTTTCAGTCACGATTGCTCACCTCCCTCAACCCGTCCAACTGGAAGTTTCAGCGTGAAGGTCGTTCCCTTTCCTACAATGCTTTCAACGGATATTGAGCCACCATGAGCTTCCACAATTCGCTTGCAGATTGACAGTCCGAGACCGATTCCCTTCGCCTTGGACGTGTAGAGCGGTCTCCAGATTTCCTCCACATGATCTTGGGGAACCCCAACACCTGTATCGGTGACGCTTATCGAGACTTCGTCCTTTAAATTCAGGCTTGACACTGACAATTTTCCACCTTCGGGCATAGCGTCGATAGCGTTCCCGATCAGGTTAGTAAGTACACGTATGAGCTTAGATTCGTCCGCAGAAATATCTGGAACATCTGCTGTCGCATCTTCTATTCCGATGTTGCTGGGGACCTTGACATCAGCAAGCGCTCCTCTCACTATTGATCTTGGAGTGGTAGGCGATCGTTGAAGTTGCGTTTCTCGGGAGAAGTCCAATAAATCATTGATGATGCCGTTTGCGTATGCAACTCCGCTATCGATGACCGCAAGCATCTCTTTTGTTGAAGAATCGATCGTGTTTCGGAGACTTTTTCTTATGTTGTAAGAGGCTCCTGCAATTCCCTGCAACGGGTTACGGAGGTCGTGCCCAACCATGGCCGCAGTTTCTCCAATCGCAGCGAGGCTTTCCACCTGGTGAAGTTTCTTAGTACGTTCTTCTACAAGCGCTTCAAGGTGTTTGGAATAGTCATCAAGTTGCCGTTCGTGTTCTAGGCGTTTCATTTCAGAGGCTACATGAGCGGCCAAATTCTCAAGGAGCCTCTGATCTTGGCCTGAGAATGCGTTTGGTTGAGTGCGGTCGACAGTCAGCACTGCAACGGCCTGATTACCTATGACTACGGGGGTGGCTAGTTCTGACAGCATGGTCGGTGGGCCTTTCCAGTCTGGTCCCTTACGGTCGAAGTAGTTCGGCTCCTTCCTAGTGTCATCCACTCGAATCGATGCCATCTCACGAGCTGCCTTCGCTACAATCCCTGGACCTCCTAGTTTTACTGAGAACGAGCCTATCTCACCTCTGCTTCCCTTGATTACGAGCAGCCCGTCTTCGACCATGCTGAAGTCAGCGTAGTCGAATCCAAGGGTGAACTGCATTGTGTCGAGAGTATACTTCACTATCTCATCCATTCCCCTCGCAGAGGCAAGTCCCAACGCATGTTCATGTAGGGACCTCAACCTCTCCTCCATTCGCTTGCGATCGGTGATATTTTCAAAAACCGCAACAAAATTTCCCTTCGTCGGGCTAGACACAGAGATCGCCAAACTGATCCCCAAAGATTTCAAGTCAACTTCAAACCTCTCTGGCTTGCCCGTCAAAGCGACTCTCCCATAGATCTCAAACAACTCCGGGTTTTCCTCTTTGATCCCGGGAATCACCTCAGTGACTCTCTTGCCCACCACGCCTTCCAATCCAGTCAACAGACTGAATGCGCTATTAACATCAAGATACACAAAATCCACTGGACGGCCGTTGTCGTCAAGAATCATCTTGCAGTACGCGAACCCCTCCAACATACTTTGGAATAGTGAGCGGTAACGTTCCTCGCTCTTTCTCAGCTCCTCCTCCGACTGTTTGCGTTCAGTGATGTCTCTAGACACACCCAATACTGACGATACTTTTCCTTCAAGATCCATCACAGGGTTCAGACTAGTACTTATCCAGCTTTCTTTTCCTCCAGCAACCATTTTAGACTCGGAAATCTGACCCTTTCCTGTTTTGATTACCTCGTTCAAACGTTCCGCATACTCTGCCGCGATCTCTTTTGGAAAAAGATCGAAAATCGGTTTGCCTTGAATTTCTTCAGGTTCCTTTCCAAAAGGTCTGGCTGCAGATCGGTTTGCAGAGACGATCCTGTTTTTCCCATCTATCATGAAAATGGAGTCAGCCGCGTTCTCAACGAGAGTTCTATACTTCTCCTCAGAGGCTCGTAATGCTTCCTGCGCCCGCTTCTCCTCGGTGACGTCCTCGATCATGGCTACCGAATACATGGCGGTGCCTTCCCTATCGCGAATGAAGGACGCGGTCAGTTTTGCTGACAGAATCTCGCCATTCTTCCTGATATAGCGCTTCTCAATGCTGAAGCGCGGCATTTCTCCTCGAAGCATTTTCTCCGTAAGTTCGACCCCTAGTTTGATGTCCTCTGGATGAGTGATGTCGGTGAATTTGAGGGTCGTCAGTTCCTCCTCACGGTATCCGAGCATCGTGCAGAAGGTCTTGTTGGCTCTTGCGAAACGATAATCTGGGCGGACGAGGGCGATTCCCAATGGTCCTTCCTCGAAAATTTTGCGAAATCGTTCTTCGTTTTCTCGCAAAACTTCATCCATTTGCCTACTTTCAGTAATGTCACTAAAAACAAACTCAACTGCAGGTCTTCCTTGGTAGAAGATTTTCGATGCTCGAACTATGACCGGGATCTCCGAACCAACTCTCGTGATCAGGCTTACCTCATAAGGGGGGGCGTCTTCCCCGCGCAGCCTCTTGCCTACGTTTTCCTTGATCAAGCCTCTGAATCTCTCTGCCACCGCCTTCTCTATAGGGTCAAAGGAAGGCGATACGAGCTCTTTGTAAGTCCAACCCAACCTTTCAGTTGCAGCCCGGTTAACGTACTTCAAAATTCCGTCTTGGAGAATCCCAATGAAGTTTGGGGAATTCTCCACGATTGCCCGATACTTCTCCTCGCTCTCACGAAGCATCTCCTCCATTCGCATGCGTTCGGGAACGTCTCGATGCGATCTGTTTGTCGAATTCTTTCCTTTACTTTTCAAGGTTTACTTTCCCTTTCTTGTAGCTTGATCTTTGCCTCTTCAACGTAATCGAGAAGTGTTCCGCCCGGATTACCATAGAACGTTAAGTCAAGTTTGGCATAGAACTTCTTGGCAATTGCTTTACAGATTGTCTCGGAACTTGGACGCCCAAAAGTTTTCTCTAGTGTAGATAACAGTGTTTCGAGTCTATGGGGGACTTCATCACTTGAAATGGAGTGGGCATTTTGTAGGTGAACATAAAGCGCATCGACAACTTCACGGCTAAGCAAAGTAGTTATGGTTTCGTCTATGGATTCGACCAAAGTTTCATTGAACTCTCTTTTGGGTACGGGCTTTTGCAACTCAATCAGCTGATGTTGACCTACGTATCAAAATCTGATCGATTCACTCCTCGATCTTCACTTTACCCCGCTTAATCACGACCTCCTCGTTCGCCCGGAGGAATACTACGAGGTCGCCATTGCCAAGCTTGAGCATCTCCCTAACAAGCTTCGGAATGGTGATTTGCGACTTTCCTGTGACTTTCGAGTTGCCTAATTGTTTCATGGAACCCATGATTCAAGGAAGTGCAGAATCCGAACATAGGTTGCATGTTACTTGGGTGGGGCACCTTCAGTGACTGTTCCGAAGCAAATTTGCCTTGTAAGTGCTGGAGTGAACTCCTAAGGGAGATTTTCATCAAAGAGAGAAGAAAGATCTCCGTCGGTGAATTTGTGGTCTCGAGGGGGCATCTAATATTGCTCTATAAGCCAAGATCAACATCTACATTCCACGTCGTAGGTGCCCCCAAGAAAATGGTAGGGAAGAAACCCGGAAAGAAGCCATCCGGTCGCGACGGTCCACCAAGAGGCTACCCCAGGGATCAGTCGGTCTACGCAGATCCGGAAAACTGGCGATACCCCCTCCACACGCCATGGCATGCAGGAGCTGCGCGACGCTATTTTGATGATTGGTCAAATCGGTCCAAGTACACAGAAGAAGAACGTGCTTACATTGATCGGCGAATCGATGAAGCTTTGAAAAGTTTCGAGAAGAGGACTGGAACCACTGCAAAACGGCCCATTCCAAAGCCACCTGCGGGCACGAGGGTTGACGATCTATCGTTGAAAGAGTTGCTTCAGCTCTTCTTGGGTACGGCGAGATCTAAACGGGCGGAGGAAATGGAAGATTCACTAGTATCAGTCTCAGGCATTGACAGTGATAAGGTATCTGGAAAGGTGAAACATTACACGATCCTCATTGATTTCAAACATCGCACAATTCAACACGACTGTGAGGACTGGCGCAAGAATATGGATTCCAAGAACATGTGCAAGCACCTAGGGAAGTTTATCCTACGTTTGGGCGAAGAGCGCGCAACCAGACTACTACGCGACATTCTGAAGAACAAGGACCAATGGAACTTCACCGCACCCTAGAACCGCTCTAGGTCGCCGGGGTCCCCATATCAAATTGTTCGACAACACATTTCCTTGACGAATATTCGCGGTCAAAAAATGAATTATCGACATCCGAAATTAGGATCATGAACCTTGTACTCACGGTGCGAATGTTACAAAGTAACCTGTTGTCCCCACAAAACTAAGCCGCCCACCTCCTCGTCCAATCAGGCCAAAGGAACCAGCATCTTCATGATCTCAAAACCATGCTTCACCGTACCGAGCCTCCCTTTCGCCGCGTAGAACTCATTGAATCGCAAAGATCCATCCGAGCCAACTCCGGGACCAGTTATCATCAGCGGAACCGGATCGTCGGAGTGCCCCTTAACAACGCAAGGCGTCGAGTGGTCTGCAGTTACACAGAGCAAGATTTCCTCGAGATTAGTTAGTTCCCCGAAGAACCCAGCGTCAATGTCCTCGATGGACCTCTTTTTACCTTCGAAATCACCATCATGACCTGGCTCATCAGGACCTTTCAAGTGAACGTAGACCAAGTCATGATTTTTCGTTAGCTCCAAAGCTTTTCGCGCCCTGTCCCGGTAACCATCCAAGGTTCGATCCGGCGGAAAGACCACGGTCTCCATACCTATCACTTTGGCAATGCCGAGTTCGACGGGCATATCTGCCAAGGCGATTGATCGTAACCCGAATTTCTCCTGAAGTTTCTTCACCCGGGGAATCTTCGTCCCAGCATCTCGCATAAGAATGAAATTCGCTGGAAGATCACCCCGCTCCCTTCTACGCATGTTCACAGGATGATCACGTAGAACATCATGCACGCGCGCCGCGAAATTGTTAAGGAGTTTTGCGGTTCGAACAGCGCCCTTGGTCCGTTTCAATGCTTTGCACTTGGGAATGGGGAGGGGGAGTTTCACGCCGGATTTGGCGATCGTTATCTTGCCCTTGCGAGCATATGCGGGGTCAAGGTTGGAAACCGCGTCGGAGAACTTACCATCTTGACCTCGAAGAACCAAAACACAACGGTGTCCGATCGTAGCTTTGAGCTCGAACTCGCAGAGCTCCCTCATCTTGGAGTCTTCGTTGATCGCTAGGGCCAGCTCCCTGGCTTCGTCGGTTGTAACGTTTCTGCCAGCTCGCCGATCTACTAACTGACCATCATTGACAGTTGCGAAGTTGCATCTTAGTGCCAGATTGCCATCGGCGAATCCGAGACTACTACCAAGAGCCTCAACTACGCCCCGCGACAGATCCAACCTTGACGGATCATAGCTTAGTAGCGAGAAAACCCCGGCATCACTTTCAGGCGCGATCCCTTTCTTAACAGTGTAGACTATCCCCATTGCACCTTTCGCGGTGAGCCTGTCAAGGTTCGGGGTTGCAGCTGCCTCTAATGGCGTTTTGTTTCCGTACTCTGGGACAGGTCGGTCTCCGACTCCATCTAAGATGACGTAAAGGATTGTTCTTGCCAACCTGCATCACACAGAGGAAGCTAGGGCTGACGTTCAGCATGTGAAACTTCAATCTTGCTGCCGGGTCCCTCCGAATTGTAGGCGAATCCGTGGCGTAATTGATTTAGCATATATGCTGATTAGAATTGAA
>Ga0209619_10000452_pt1 | contig 28589 bp, 22 predicted proteins | sample Rifsed16ft3_FD_184011 | JGI IMG/M metagenome (GOLD analysis project Ga0209619, IMG submission 184011) | Soil microbial communities from Rifle, Colorado, USA - sediment 16ft 3 (version 2) | ecosystem: Environmental > Terrestrial > Deep subsurface > Rock core/Sediment | place: Rifle, Colorado... | reverse complement strand
CACGCTCCCCGAGACGACGACGTAAAATCCGTCGGCCCGGTCCCCCTCCCGGAAAACCGTCTCCCGCTTGGCGCAATGGCGCAGGGAGGATATCCCGGCAATACGGGAAAGGTCTTCGGGAGGAAGGTTGAAAAACAGAGGCGTCTTCCGCAGCGTCTCGGACATTGCAACTACCATGATATCATTCTCCCGTATATTCGCCGCCGGTCAAGGACGGAAATCCTTTGACAAACGGGAGGAGGGTCCGATGGCCAACGTGGGATGGATCGGGCTGGGAATCATGTCTTCGGGCTCTGACCGACAAGTGAGGACGTCATGAAAGCGCGGATCGGATCGTTCATGGAAGCATTCGGGATGTCGGAGTACCCGGTACTGTTCCGATACGCGGACGATCTTCCGAAAGGGACGCTCTTCCCTCCGGAGGGGGCAAGGACGTGCCTGTTCGCCCTCCTCGCGAAGACGAGGACGGAAGGGGTGCCGGTGGCGCTCTCCCCGTCCCACCACGGGTGCCCGGGAGGGGGATATTATCTGGGCTTTCTCGACACGCCGAGGGAGGGAATCGAATACTTCCTGTCGTGCGGGATCCCCGGAAAAATGGAGGGCGAGCGGTACATCAAGACGCCGGAACTGGCCCGCGCCCGGTTCGCCCAGGTGCCGGTCCGCCCCGCACCGAAGAGATACGGGCTGTTCACCCGGGCCGACATGCCGCACTCCGCGGACGATCCCGAAGTCGTCGTCTTCTTCGCGTCCCCGGACCTCCTCGCGGGCCTCCACTTCCTGGCCTCCTTCGACCGGGAGGGGGATGCCGTGATCGCCCCGTTCTCCTCCGCCTGCGGCGCCATCGTCACCCTGCCGCTTGCGGAAGGTGCTCGGTCCGACCCGAGGGCGGTGATGGGTCTTTTCGACCTTTCGGCCCGTCCCTATGTGGAGAGGAACCTGTTGACCTTCGCCGTGCCGTACGGGCTGTTCGCAAGGATGGCGGGAAACATCCCGGAGAGCTTCCTCACCACGAAGACGTGGGGGACCATCCGGAGGCGGATCCGGGGATAGGGGGTACGACCGGGACGGTCAGGGGAGCGACGCGGGGGAAGGGTCTCGGTATTTCTCGAGAGTCCCCAGCATGGCGGGGTCGAAGTTGCACCCCATCTCCCGTGCCCTGTCGCAATGGACGATCGCCTCGTGGAATTGCCCGCGGGCGTAATAGGCGTTTGTCAGGCCGGCCAGCGCCCTCGCGTTGTCCGGATCGATCTCGAGAACCTTGCGGTACTCCCGGATGCCGTCCTCCACCATCCCGCTGGCGCACAAGCTGGCCGCGAGGTTTGCCCGGGTGACGGGATTGCGGGGACTCAAGGCCACCGCCTTGCGCACCTCCGCGAGGGCCTCCCCATACCGTCCTTTTTTCGCCAGGGCCACCCCGATGTTGTCTCGCGCCATGGCGAGGTCGGGGTCGAGTTCCAAGGCCCGCCGGTATTGCGCGATGGCCTCGTCGAGCAATCCCTTCTTGTGGAAGGAGACCCCGGCGTTAAAATAGGCGTCGGGGAGACCCGGGTAGAAAACCGCCGCTTCCCGGTAGAGGCGAAGCGCCCGATCTTCCATCCCTTTCCGGGAGAAGGCGGCGCCCAGGCTCTTGAGGTACACCCCGATCATCTCTTTCCGGCCGAGGGATCGCAGGTAGGGCCTTCCCCCCGTGAGCCCGAAATCACGGGAATACCGCCCCTCGTCCCGATCGGCCCCCTTCTCCCCCGTCTCGATGTTGATTCGCACCCCCGCGTCCTCGTACCGGACGAAGCAGTGGGATGGAACGTACACCCCGTGGAGCGGCAGGGAAAGCCGCTCGGCCAGAAGGAGGTAGAGCGTCGTCAACCCGAGGCAGTTCCCTCGTTTGTTTTTCATCACCCGGTCCAAAAGATAATTGTCGGGATTCCCCGCGACGCAGTCGTAGGTGAATCCCTCCTCGACGAACAGGAACCGGTTCAGGGCGGCGATGACCCTGCGCGGGTTGCTCCTGTCCCGGAGGGCGGGACGGACCGAATCTGAGAGACGGGTGATTTCTTTCTCGACGGCGACAGGATCCGCAGGGACGCCGGTCAGTTCCGCTCCCAGCAGGGAAGATGCCATGACAAGGGTTTTCCCGAGGGGAATCTCTTCGTCGGGCAGGCGGGCAAGGGCGGCCAGGGCATCGTCTCCGCGCCAATCCGATGGGAGTGGTTCCCTCGCGAATTCGGCATGGCCGGGAACCGCGCCGCATACCAGGCACAGAAAAGGCACCAGACAGAGGACAGACCGGAAGGTTCTGGGAATGTCGCGCAACACCCGCTCGCACCGCCTGAGATTTCCTTAGGGAATGCCGTTAATCGGAAGCAGCATAGCAGGATTGTCGTGATTTTACAATTTATTAGTAATACGTCCTGGGTAATATCCCGGAAAGGGAAGACAGAAGATCCCGGCCCGGAGAGCGGCATTGATCCTCTCCCCGGCCGGGATCCTCACTACGCGGTTCCGGTTTGCGGCTCCAGATCGATCGTTCACCAATCCGGTCTCTCGACAATCTCCGACGAGTGGCTGCTCGAGTCCGGACTCGGCAAGGTCCCGGTTTCCTCCGCCAGCCAATATTCCCACGTTCCGAATTGCGGCGACGCGGGCTCTGCCGCCTGCTCCGCCGGCCCGCTCCTCGCTTCCGGACCCGGCAGGGTCCCGGTTTCCTCCGCCAACCAGTATTCCCAGGTTCCGAATTGCGGGGATGCGGGGACCATCGCCTCCCCCACAGGTTTTTCATCGCCGCTCGATTGATGCATCATTCCCCCTGCATGTGAGATTCCCGCAAATACGACGAGAAAAGCTCCAAGCAATACGACCCCTATAAAGGAATTCCTTATCATGCTTTTCCCCCCCTAGATTACATTAGCCGTTAATGACAGCGCCTCTTATTTAAGGCTATGATGATAGCAATGGAAGAGAGATTCTTCGGGGAGGAAAATTCCTGGAGGCGCCCTTCTCTCCCTGGTCGAACATTCTCAATTTGCGATATATATTGAACACCTTCCCTACGATCAGATCCGCCAACCGGACCACCGCCACACCCGTCACAACCCTAATATTTCATCTCGATTCCTCCCCTGTTTCTTTTTCCTTCGGTACCGATCCGTTTCAGGACATAGTTGGCAACAGACGCATCAACCTCCGGAAAAAGCGAAAAGTTAGCATTACAATATTGTAATATACAATCGGTGATGACGGGGTTCGCCGCAACCAGCGAGTTTTCAGGAAGGCGATAAAGAGCATTTCCTATCTGGGGCATGGGGTATCTCGGACCGGAAAAAGAATGGGCCGGCCCGGGGAGGTGTAACCACTCTCTCCCGGGCCGGCCCATTCTGTCAATCAACGTTGGTTACAACCCCAGATCGACCGACTCGAACACGATTTCTCTGTTCCCCTATTGCGTAGGTCCCTCCCACCGGGACGGATCCACACCGGTATCCAGCAAGCGGTTGCTCACGCCCGAACTCGAAATGGAACCGGTTCCCAACGCCTCCCAGTACTCGTAGGACGGTCCGCCCTCTCCGGATTCCGCGAACGAGAATTCCTGGGATGTGGTCTCCACCGCAGGTCTCTCGTCCCCGCTCGACTTGGAACCGGTTTCCAATGCCTCCCAGTACTCGTAGGACGGTCCGCCCTCTCCGAATTCTGCGAACGAGAATTCCTGGGAAGTGGTCTTCACCGAAGGTCTCTCGTCCCCGCTCGACTTGTGCATGACCCCCCCTGCCTGTGAGATCCCCGCGAATACGACGAGGAGCGCACCCAGCACTACTGCTCCCATAAAGGATTTTCTTTTCATCTCGAAACCTCCCTTTGTTTTTTTTTGGTTTTCCACCTGATGCCAACCCGTTGCCGGTAGAATATGCATAGGGCGTACCACTCGCCCAAAGCAACAAAACCACCAACATATCAACACGTTACAATTTGAAAGATCCGGGAGGCATACCGCCTGAGAAGAATTTTCTCAAGGAGAACGAAGAGTATTCTTTACCGGGGGCAGGCGGAACCGCGACTCCCCTTGCCGGCCTATCCCGGCAGAGGGGTGGTTCGATATCCCGGTGAAGGGGAAGGAGTTTTTCTCCGGTGCCGGCTATATTCCTGAGTTATAATAGCCAGGAAGGGATTTTTGCCATCCCATGTCCATGGAGTTGAATCTTATGACCATTTTCCACCGGGCAATTCCCATTTTCGTACTTGCCGGAATCCTGTTTCTCGCCGTCCCCGCGACGAGTCACGGGCCGGCGGAGCACAAGGAGGGAACCCATGCCGATCACGAGGTGGCGATGAAATCCCAGCACGAGCGGATGGCCAACTTCAAGGAGGCGGCGGAGATGCTCGCTGACGCCATCATCCACAATGCTCCGAAACTGGCGCATGACGGGGCGGAGAAACTCGATCGGTCGCTGGATGGCCACGAGAAGGACATGCCGCACAAGAACCGTGCACGCGTAAAGGAATTTCACCGGCTTTATGTCGAGCTGGGAAAGAGAACGGGGAACCTGAAGGCAGCCATCAAGGCGGACGATCTGCCCCGCTCCGCCGTCGCCTATGGCCGGATCCTGGAGATCTGCGCCGCCTGCCACAGGAAGTTCCGGGATTGAGAAAACCACCGTTACGCGCAGGAAACCGTTAAAAAGGGTCTCGATTCAGCTCTCCCTGAACGTCACCCCGTTCCTCGACGCCACTTCCGACCATTCGCGAAACGGGACCTTGTGGAATGCGTCGACCACTTCGGGGTCGAAGTGCGTCCCGCTCTCTTTCGCAATCAAATCGGCCGCCTCCCGATAGGACACGGCGGCCCTGTACGGCCGCTCCGTCGTGAGGGCGTCGAACACGTCCGCCACGGCGAAGATCCGTCCACCGATCGGGATGTCCTCTCCCTTGAGGCCCCCCGGATACCCGCTCCCGTCGTATTTTTCGTGATGGGAAAGAACGATCTCGCGGGCGCCGGCAAGAAACGGGATCCGGCCGATGAGCATAGCCCCGAGCTCCGGGTGCCGGCGGATCTCATTCCATTCTTTTTGCGTCAACTCTCCCTGTTTCAGGAGCACATGATCCGGTACGCCTATCTTTCCCACGTCGTGAAGAAGCGCGCCGATGGCGATATTCACCAAGGTCGCCTCGTCTTTCCATCCCATCCGGCGCGCCAGCAGCATCGTGTATTCCCGGACCCGGCGGGAATGCAGGGCGGTCTCCCGCTCGCGAAGGTCGAGGGAAGAGGCAAGGGCCGTCAGCGTCTCCTCGTGCGCCACCCGCTCCTGCTCCAGCGCGCGCCGTACCCGCTGAAACAGGAACGACGAGGCGACGGCGATCACCCAGAAGCTTGCAATCTCCCCGACCTGCTCGGCCTGGCGCATCAGATCCCCGCTCCAGTCCCTCAGGATGTGGGCGAAGAAGATCAAGCTCACAACCAGCGCGGTCGCAAATGCGCCGCGCACTCCCAGGAAGGCCGCCGCCATCAGGATGGGAACGTAATAGAGCTTCTGGTAAAGAAGATGAAGCCAGTGCCGCGTGTGCGGGCCGGCGGGAGTCAGGAAATGGAGGAGGGAAACGGCGGCCGTGACGACAACGACCAGGAGGATCTTCTCACGGAGTATCCCGTGGAGGACGACACCCTTTCTTTCTTCCGGCTCCGGCATGACAGGTCCTCGATCGCGGCGTCGCGTCCTCGGGAGTGCGTGCGCGCCGGAGTAACGCCCCGGAAGAACGTCGCCGCTATTCCGGGGGCCGCTGCGCCGTGGGCTCGGGGAGGCAGTCCTCCCGACGGCGGCGATAAAGGGCCGCTCGCGGCGGCCCTTTATCGTATTGCGGAACCCGATCTCCTCCACGAAGACCGGCCTGTCGAAAAACACGGACAGGAACGCGGGCGGCCCCAACGATCGCCCCCGGTTTCCGCCGACTCGAGTGCCGCGGTCGCATCGGTTCCCTCATCACCCGGCTGTGTCCTTTCCCTGTATTCACCTTAGATGTCATTTCCCGTGATTCCGGACACCGTGCAAGAGGCTTACGCCTTTTTCAGCTCCCGCTCGCGAAGCCACAGAAAGGTAACGGGGGTGACCACGAGGACGAAAAGGAGCGAGGACACCATCCCTCCCAGCACCGGCGTCGCCAGCGGCTTCATCACCTCCGATCCCGTCCGGGTGCTCCAGAAGATCGGCAATAGCCCCGCCACGACGGTGGAGACGGTCATGACCTTGGGGCGCAGCCGAAGGAGCGCCCCCTCCACGACCGCCTCACGAAGGTTCTCCCGGGTGAGGCTCCCGTCCCGGCTTCTGACCCGCTCCACCGCCTCCTCCAGGTAGATCACCATCACGACGCCGGTCTGGACCGCCGTCCCGAAGAGGGCGATGAACCCGACCCACACGGCGACCGAAAAGTTGTATCCCATGAAATAGAGGAGATAGACCCCGCCGGTCAGGGCGAACGGCACCGCCAGGATCACGTTGAGCGCCTCCTTCACCGAATGGTAGACCATGACGAGCATCACGAAGATGATGAGGAACACCATCGGCACCACGACCTGGAGCGTCTTCTTCGCCCGGATCTGGTTCTCGTACTGCCCCGACCACTCGACGAAGTATCCTGGCGGGAGCTTCAGGTTCTTCGCCAGGTACTCCTTCGCCTCGTCGACGAACCGCCCCATGTCCCGCCCCCGCACGTTCAGGAACACGACCGACCGCAGGAAGGAGTTCTCCGCGCTGATCATCGCCGGTCCGGGGGAGACGGAGATCTTCGCCACCTGGCCGAGGGTGATCTGCCCGCCCCCGCTTCCCATGGGGGCCCCGCCCCCGCCGCCCTGGCCCATCCCCCCTCCGCCGCCCGCGGGAGCGGATGCGGGAGCGGCCGAGGCGCTCACCACGGGTCCCCTGGGGATCGGGATCCGCTTGATCTTCTCGATGTCCTGCCGGTAGTCCCACAGGAAACGGACCCGGACGGGGAAGCGCTGCCGCCCCTCGATGGTGTTGGTCACCGGCATGCCGCCGAGGACCGTCTCGATCACGTCGTTGATGTCATCCACGTTGAGGCCATACCGCGCGGCCGCTTCCCGGTCGGGGACAATGTCGAGGTAGGTCCCCCCCAATGTCCGCTCGGCGACCACGTCCACCGCTCCCGGCACGTTCTTGAGGACCTCGCCGGCCGTGACCGCAAGGTCCGATAATTGGTTGAGGTCGTCCCCGTAAATCTTGACCCCAAGGTCGGTCCGGACGCCCGTGGAGAGCATGTTGATCCGGTTGATGATCGGCATCGTCCAGCCGTTGCCCACTCCGGGGATCTGGAGCCTGGCGTTCAACTCGCCGATGAGCTTCTCCTGGGTCATCCCCTTGCGCCACTTGTCTTTGGGCTTGAGCAGGATGATCGTCTCGAACATGGAGACGGGGGAGGGGTCGGTGGAGGTCTCGGCCCGGCCCACTTTCCCCAGGACGTGCTCCACCTCCGGGGTCTCCTTGATGATCTTGTCCTGGATGGTGATGAGCCGCTTCGCCTCGTTGATCGAGATGTTGGGCAGGGTCACCGGCATGAAGAGCAGGCTCCCCTCGTTCAGGGGCGGCATGAACTCCCTGCCGATGCGAGTCACCATGACGATTGCGATCGAGAACAGGGCCGCGGCGATCGCCACCGTCTTCTTCCGGTTGTCAAGCGCCCAGTTGAGCGCCGGCTTGTACGCCTTCATCAGGTACTTCATTGTCCAGTTGTCCTCTTCCTTGTGCAGCTTGCCGCGGACAAGGAACGAGCACAGGACGGGCACGAGCGTGACCGCGATGAAGGTGGAGCCCACCATCGCGAACGTCTTGGTGAAGGCCAGGGGATGGAACATCTTCCCTTCCAGGCCGGTCAGGGCGAAGACGGGGACGAACGCCAGGATGATGATCGCCATGGCGTAGAAGATCGGCCGGCCGACCAGGTGGGCGGCCTTTTCGGTGATGGAGAGGATGTTCTTCTCGTACCCCTCGCCGTGCTGCTCGGCGTGGCGGATCACGTTTTCCGTCATCACGATCCCCGCGTCGACCAGCACGCCGATGGCGATGGCGATCCCCCCCAGGCTCATGATGTTGGAATTGAGCCCCACGTAGTGCATGAAGATGAAGGAGACCAGGATGGCCAGCGGCAGCGGCGAGGTCACGATCAGGATCGACCGGAAGTGCCACAGGAAGATGATATGCGCCAGCGTGACGAGGATCACCTCCTCGATCAACGCGCCCTTGAGGGTGTCGATCGCCTTCTGGATGAGATCGCTGCGGTCGTAGGACGTCTCGACCGTCACGCCGGGGGGAAGCCCCGGGGCAAGCTCGGCAAGCTTCACCTTGACCCGCTCGATCACCTTCTGGGCGTTCTCGCCGTACCGCATGACGATGATCCCGCCGGCGACCTCCCCCTCGCCGTTGACGTCGAGGAGCCCGCGGCGTGAAGCCCCGCCCATCTGGACGACCCCCAGGTTCTTCACATAAATGGGTGTCCCGGAAAGCGAGGTGCCGACGACGATGTTTTCCACGTCCTCCTTCGACCGGAGATATCCCCGGCCGCGGACCTGGTACTCCATCGCGTTTTCCTCGATGACGTTGCCGCCCACCTCGCGGTTCGCCATGGACACCGCCTGGGTGACCGCCTTGACGGGAACGCGGTAGGCCAGAAGTTTCACCGGGTCGAGATCGACCTGGTACTGCTTCACGAACCCGCCGATGGAGGCCACTTCGGCCACGCCCGAAACCGCCTGGAGGGGATACCGCAGGTACCAGTCCTGGATGGCTCGCATTTCGCCCAGGTCGTGCCTGTCGCTCTTGAGGTGATACCAGAAGACGTGGCCGACCCCCGTGCCGTCGGGACCCAGCACCGGGGTGACCCCCTTGGGCATCCGGTCCCCGAGCTGGTTCAGCCGCTCCAGCACGCGGCTGCGCGCCCAGTAGAGGTCCACCTTGTCCTCGAAGATCACGTAGATCATCGACGCGCCGAACATCGTCGTGGAACGGACCGCCCGGACGTGCGGCAGACCCTGGAGGTTCGTCGCCAGCGGGTACGTGACCTGGTCCTCGATGATCTGGGGGGACCGACCCTCCCACATCGTGTAGACGATGATCTGGTTGTCGGAGAGGTCCGGGATGGCGTCCACCGGTGTCCGCAGGAGCGCCCAGATCCCCCACAGCAGGATGACAACGCTCCCCAGGATCGTCAGGAACCGGTTCTTGAGGCAGGCGGAAATGATTCCGTTGATCATCGCGTCGTCCTTCCCGGATTACTTTCCGCCGTGCCCGGCATGACCGTCTTCCCCGGCGGCGCCCCGAGACGATGGCGCGGGAGCGGAGCTTTCCTTCGGCGTCTGCTTCGGGCCCTCCGCGCCCCCATGCCCCGCGTGAGGATCCGACTGGCCGCTCTTGAGCTGGCTCTCCGAGTCGATCAGGAACCCGGCCGAGGTCACGACCGTTTCGCCTTCCTTGAGCCCCGACAGGAGCTCGTAATACCCGTTCGACTTGTGGCCCACCTTGACCATCCGCGGTTCGAAGGTGTTCGGCTTCACCTCCACCCATGCCATCGCGCGCTCGCCGGTGATGAGCACGGCCGAATCGGGCACCGCCAGCTCCTTCCCCTTCCTCCCCTTGAACAGGACGTTGGCGAACATGTCGGGCTTGAGCAGACTGCCGGGATTGGGGAGGTTGATCCGCACCTTGACCGTACGGGTCTCGGGGTTAAGAAAAGGATCCACGAACGCCACGAGCCCTTTGAACTCCCTCCCCGGGTAGGCTTCGGTCGTGACGACGGCCGGGGTGCCCACGGGCACCTTGTGGATCTCGGCCTCGTAGATCTCCGCCTGGACCCAGACCGGATCGATCTCCGCAATCGAATACAGCGGGGTTCCCTCCATCACGTACTGCCCCGCCGCCACGAGCCGTTCCGTGACGATGCCGGACGCCGGGGCGGAAACGGTGAAGACGGTCGCCGGCTCCTTCGTCCTCTCCAGCCCTTCGATCTGCGCGCCGGTGACGCCCCACAGCGCAAGCCGTCTCCGGGAGGCGTCGAGGAGACCCGCCGACATGGATCTTGCGTCCTCGTATGGGCTTCCCTTCATCCGCTCCATCCCCTCGATGGCCAAAAGATACTCCCGCTGCGTCGCGATCAGTTCGGGGGAATAGATCTCCAGGAGCGGCTGTCCGCGCGTAACCCCCGTTCCCGTGAAATCCACGTGCAGCCTCTCGACCCTCCCGCCGATCCTGGCGGACACCTTGGCCATCCTGCGCTCGTCCCACGAGATTTTCCCGACGGCGGTGGTGTCCAGAACGAAGTTTCGCCTCGCCACCATCTCCGTTGCCACGTTCGCCATCAGCCGCTGCGTCGGGTTCATCGCCACCATGCCGATCGCTTCGTCTTCGTATACCGGGGTGCGCTCCATCCCCATCGGCGATTTCCCCGGCTTGTCGCTGCGGTCGCCGGGGATCATCGGGTCGGTCCAGTACAGGATCTTCCGCTCCTTCTTCGCCGGGGCAGCGTTATCCGGCGCGGCGGCGGCCGCCATGCTCGATTGCAGCACCAGCGTCATTCCGCAGATGGGGCAGGCGCCGGGCCGGTCGGTGACGATGAACGGGTGCATCGGGCAGGTGTACTTCCCCGACTCCTCCGCGGTGCCGACGGTCCCTTCCGCCGGGTGCGGGTGGAGCCACTGGTGGAAGGCGGGCACGTTGTAGAACGCCATCGTCCCCGCCCAGAGCAGGGCCAGCAGCAGAGCAATTCCCCACGCGGCCTTCCGGGACACGTCCCTCCCCTTTCCCTCCCCGGGTGCGCCGTTTTTCTCCCCCGGAATCCTTTCCTCGCGCTCTTCGCCCACGATCATCCCCCGTTCGGGCCTCGCGGCCCATTCGCCATCAGTTCAGCTCTCTTCCCACGGCCGCTTCCAGCCTGGCCTTCTCCATGTGCATCTCGCCCACCATCCCGGAGTACTCCTTGCGGAAGGAGAGGACCGTCATCACCGAATCCATGAGCATCGGGAAGTCGATCTTTCCCACCTCGTAGGACTCGACGTTCGCGCGGAACGACTGTTCGGCCTGCGGGATGAGCGTCGTCCGGTACAGGACGGCCACGGCCGCCCGGTTCCCGAGCGTGGCAAGGATCCGCCCGATCTCGTTCGAGGTCGCCAGGTCCAGGGCGTCCAGCTCGCGGGCCGCCATCTCCCGCTCCGCGGTCATCTCCCGGATGGCGGGGTCGAGCTTCGCCTTTCTCCACACGGGAATGTTCATCAGCAGCATGGAGGTGACCATATCGGACCGCTTCGTCCCGTCCGGCATGGAATCCCTCTGCATGTAGGATACCGATACTTCGAAGTCCGGGTAAAACTCCCGCCTGGCCATCGCCACCTGGGCCTCCCCCCGGGCGACCCGTGCCCGGAACGCCTTTCGGGCCGGACGGTCCTCCCGGTAGGCCGCCATCAGTTCCTCCGGCCGGAAGGGAAGGGGAAACTCGGAGAGTTCAAAAAGATCCGGGACCGGCCGGTCCGGGGGCAGGGCCGCCAGGGTGTTGAGACGGACCGACAGGACCTTCTCCCGGTTCTCGAGCATGAGCAGCATCTCGCGCATCTTCCCCGACTCGACCTGTCCCCGGAGCACGTCGGGCTGGCTTCCCCGGCCGACGGAGTACAACTCCTGCGCAATCCCCACGATGTCCCGAAGGACGTCCCGGGTGCGGCGCACCACCTCCGCCTGCCGCCGCACGGCGGCGAGTTCCGCATAGGTCATTTTCACCTCGGAACGGAGCATGCTCCTCATTTCCTCCAGGTCATAACCCGCCTGTTCCCGCTCCCGCGCGACAATATCGGTCTTGAGCTTCCTCTTGCCCGGGTAGGGGAACATCTGGGAGACACCGATCTCCTTTCCGCTCATGTCCTCGTCGCGAAACGACCACGTCTCGATGGGCACGTTCGAGAGCCCGATCCAGGCCTTCGGGTCATCGAACGCCCCGGCACGGACCGCCGCGTTCTCCTTCATCCGGATGCGCTCCCCCATGGAGGCCAGGGAAGGGTTCCCCGACAGGGCCTCTCTGATGTAGTAGCCCGCCGGGACGGGGGCTTCCCCGGCCGTGACATATACTGCCGCGAAGCATGCGCAGAGGAACAGCAGAACGCCGGCCAGCCGCGACGCAGCCGTCCCGCTGGCTTGATCCCGTCTTTCCGTTTTCACCTCCGCACCCCCTTTCGCACGGGTTTCCGGCGAGTTTTGCCGGGCCGTTGCTGAACGTCCCTTGGTCGATCATTCGTACCCTGTCCGTCCGTTGCTTACAACAACATCCTGTCGAACCCCGGAGGCAACCCCGCCGGGATGATCTCCATCCTGACGAATCCATGTGCGGGGAGCCGGCGGGTCTCCCTCGAAGGGACGCCGTAATCCCGATTCAGCAGAGAAACCGAAGCGTAGGCGAGAGGAACGGCCAACCAGGAATCGGACGGGGGGCGGCAAATCCCGGGAAAACGAGCAGCGCGACCAGGAAGGTCGGCAGTCTTATTGCCATGGTTTCCGGTCCCTTCGAGACCCCGTTCGTGCCACGCCTCGGATGCGGGGTTTGCTACTTGAGCTCGTGTGCGAACTTCGCGGCCCCCTTCTTACCGCCCGCCTCGATCTGGACCGAGAACTCGTATTTCCCCGGCTTGTCCAGGGTGATGTCCGCGCCGAAGTGTCCCTCCATCCCCGTCAGGTTGTACGTCGCTTCCTTCTTGTCGGGGCCGATTACCGCCACCGTCCCCTTTCCCTCGGTAACAGGCTTTTTCGCGACCGGATCCTCAAGGGAAAACGCGATGTGGTGCGTGTTCTTCATCATGGCCTTCATCTTTTCCGAGACCTTCGATTTTTCCATCTGGGCCTTCATGTCGACGAGGCGCGCCTCGGTTTGCCAGGGGCCGATCTCCCCGCCGAAGATCTTGTCTCCCATCTTCATCATCCCGTGTCCTTCCATCGAGCCCTCGCCCTTCATCCCGGGCATCGACCCATGCCCCTTGTCGCCGGCAAAGGACGCCCATGGCAAAGCCAAAAACGCCAGAACAGCTACGAGAACCACCGGAAATCCCTTCTTCCTCATTTCCCGTTCCTCCTGTCGTATTGTCGTTCCCACCCAAAGAGCCAGACCGGCAGACCCTCTCCCGTTCGTCCGGTCATTTCGCGGTCTTTATCTGTTCCCCCGCGGGAGGGCAGCATGCGCTTCCGGGACCGCATCCCACTGCCGAATTCGCCCTGCCGGGTCCGAACGATCCCCCGAGCAACAGCGTTGCGGCCACCGAAAGGCTGGCCGCCGCGATAACGGCAACTACCAGCCCCCGCCAGGAAGGCGAGTGGGCGGGCAGACCATTCGGATCAGCATCCCTCGCCGGTACATTTTCCGCAAGCAAATCCCTCTCTTCCCTTCCTTCCCTGTCGTGTTTCCCCTCCATCCGTTCCTCCTCCCAAGGTCTTTGCCGGCATTCAACCGGGCAATCCCATCGCCCGGCCGGACGGCGACATGCGCCGGTCCTCCTCCACCAGTCCGTCGCGCAGACGGACGGTCCGCGTCGCACGGGACAGGTTGGCCCGGTTGTGGGTGACCATCAGCACGGTCTTTCCCCTTCCGTGCCATTCGGAAAACAGGTCCAGGATCTGCTCCCCCGTCGTCGTGTCCAGGTTCCCGGTAGGCTCGTCCGCGAGCAGGACGGCGGGGTCGTGCACAAGGGCACGGGCGATCGCCACCCGCTGGCACTCTCCTCCCGACAGCTCCGAGGGCAGCCGGTTTTCCTTCCCCGAAAGCCCCACGGTTTCGAGGAGCCCGTCCGCCCGGTCCGCCTTTTCCCGGGAGCTCATTCTCTCGGGGGAGAGGGGAACGATCACGTTCTCGCGGGCCGTGAGATACGGCAGGAGGTGGTATGCCTGGAAGACGAACCCGATCGTCTGCTTCCGAAAGTCGGCGAGGCCGTCGGCAGAAAGCCCCGAAAGGTCGATCCCCCCCATGACGACCCTCCCGGACGTGGGAACCTGCAAACCGCCGAGAAGAGTAAGGAGCGTGCTCTTCCCCGCCCCCGACTCGCCCGTGATCGCCACATACTCCCCTGCGGCGATCGAGAAGGAGACCCCGCGCAACGCCGCCGCGATCGTCCCGTTGCTGCCGTACAGCATCGAGACGTTGTCCAATTCGATGAAGGGATCCATCCTCTTCTCCTTCGATCAAAGACTGCGGATTGCTTCTGTCGGCGAGAGGGCGGCCGCCCGACGGGCGGGGGGAACGCTTCCCAGGAAGCCAAGGGCCATGCCGATGACCACGCCGATCACCGCCGGGGTAACGGCAGCCTCCGTCCTCGCCACGCCGAAAAGGGGCGAGGCGAGCCACGCCGCCGCCGTCCCGAGAACGGCGCCGGAAACCGCCGAGAGGAGGGAGACCCACCCCGTCTCCCAGAAGAGGAGGGAAACGATGGCGCGCCGCCGGAACCCGACGGCGCGCAGGACGCCGATCTCCCGCGTCCGCTCCTGGACGCTCCCCATGACGGTTACGAACACCATCAGGCCCCCGATGGCGAGAACGATGGCCGAGACGGCCATGCCCAGCCGCCGGAACTGGTCAACGGCCGCCTTCCTGCTTTCCACAACCTGCCGGATGGCGGAGACTCGCGCGCCGGGAAGGGCTTTCCCGATCTGTGCCACGATGTCCTCGACGGGACAATCCTTGCACAGGGCGGCGATCTCGAAGAAGGTCACACCGCCGGGGCTCCCCGCGAGCGCCTGCACGTCTCCGATGGGGGCGATCACCATCGAATCCTCCTTCTCCCCCGTCGGGGACAGGACACCGGCGACGCGGAATTTACGGCCGCCGGAGAGAACGGTCCCCCCGGGTCCCTTGTCCAGGAGTGCGGCTGCCTCGGAGCCTAAGAGTACCTCTCCCTTCTCCATGGGAAGCATCCCCGATACCTTCCACCAGGGGCGCGCGACGGCGATCTCTTCGGCCGGAAGACCCATCCACACGACGTCCTTCCCGGAGGCGTCGGTCGCCGTGAGGAAGAAGGGAACGACCGACCGGAGGCGGTCTTTCAGTTCGATGGAGCGGATCGCCTCACCATCGGATACGGCCAGCCTTGCGTGGGCGACCTGCGCGCCCCCCAGGGCGATGTCGCCGAACCCCAGAGATAGCTGTTCCGTCCGGGGAACGACGAGGATATTCGCCCCGAACCGGTCCAGCTTGTCGCGCACCGCCCCTTCCATCTGCATGGTGAGGGAGGAGAGGGCGACGAACGTCCCGATCCCGAGGAAGATCCCGAGGCCGGTGAACACCGCACGGGACTTCCTCCGGAACAGGTTCTTCCAGGCCAGTTTGCGTATATTCATTTTCCGCCCGGTCCGGTTACGACCGCTTCCCGGGGAAGTAATCCTTCCCGGCCGCGAGATCCCCCTTCCGGATCACCAGGGACTGGCCATCGACTATCCTGGCAAGTGGCGCCGGGTTGCACCCCCCCTTGACCTCGTTGACCTTCACGCTCGGAAAGGCCTGTCCGCATTTGTTGCACACCATGAGATCGCCTTCCTGCCGGTATCCACGGTTCGCCCGGAAACAGACGTCGCAGGCGTCGTAGGCGGCCCGGTAAACACCGTCCGAGCTCTTCACCGCGAAGTAATGGACCTGTCTTCCCTCCAGGTCCGTCTCGAGAAAGAGCGCTTTCCCGGAATCAAGGGCCGAAAGGGGAATCCTCACGGCATCCGCCGATTCGACCACGCCCGCAACCCTCGCGTTGTCCGCGGGGGTGTTCTTGAAGATACCGCCGAACCATCCCGCCGCAACGACCGTGCCCGTCCCCAGGAGGAGGACCATTGTTATTAGAAAGAGGCGGTTCCCCTTCCCGCCTCCGGGGCGGAATCCGCCGTCTACTCCTTTCGAGGTCTCATGCGTTGTCTCGTTTCGTCCTGCGGTATTCGTCATGTACTGGCCCTCCGGGTCGATATTTCCACAGTCGGAAAGCACTTCCCGTGCCATTCGGCCGGAGAATCCAAAATCCGAATGGTATCGGGGAAGTGCGACAGGAAACTCCCGGGACGTATTTCCCCCGGAAGCCGATGCCGTGAAGAATATTCTCCAGGGGTGGGGAGTATTCGCTTTCCCGCCAACGAAGGCCCGGGCGACTTCCCGGGCCTTGAATTTTCTTTACGGGGATGGAGTACGCGCTCATCCCCGAAAAGCGCTTACTCCGCCGGCTCGAACTCCATTACGGTAAACGCGCCGTTCACCTTGTCCGCGACAAAACGGATCCTGTCGCCTTCCTTCAACCGGTTGAGCATTTCCGGATCGATGACCCGGAAGATCATCGTCATCTTCGGCATTCCCAGATTCGCGATCGGCTCGTGGCTGAGGGTTACTTTGCCTGCAGTCTTGTCGACTTTCTTCACCAGCCCCTCGGTCATGGCCTGTCCGCTGTCGGCGGGGTCCGTCCCGGCGGCGCGGCCGACGTGGACCTTGCCGACCATGCCCGCCTCGAAATGGCCGGGCACCAGGCAGGCAAAATCGAACGTGCCGGCGTTGGTGAATTGCCAGATCAGTTCGCCGGTCTTGCCGGGCTCGACGCTTACCTGATTGGGATCGGCGTGTTCCATCTCCGGGAACTTCCGCATCAGCTCGGCGTGTTCCTTCAGTTCCATGATGGTGCCAAGCACCATCTCGTGCTGCAGCTTGCCGGTGTTCTTGACGATGAAACGGATGGTCTCGCCGCGTTTCACCCTGATGCTCTCGGGGTTGAAGCGCATCGCGTCGCTCATTTCCACCTCGACATTCCGGGTAACCTTGCCGGGATCGCCGGGTCTCCCGAGGGCCCCTTCATGGCCCACGTCGGCCCGGTCTTCCTGCTTATCATGATGTTTGTCGCCGTGGGCCAGTACTCCGGCGGGGACCACGAGTGCCACGGCGAGCACGGAAGCGATGATCGTTCGCTTCATATCTCCTCCTTACAATGGTCAGGATGCAGGAAGGTCGCCCTTCCATTCGTAGGCGACGCTGCCTTTCGGGTGCTTGTACCAGCCCGGATCCGCGTAGTCGTCGCGGGCCAGTCCTTCCCTGATCTTGACGACGGTGAACATTCCCCCCATCTCGAGGGGACCGAACGGGCCCTGCCCGCTCATCATCGGAAGCGTGTTGTCGGGCAGCGGCATCTCCATCTCGCCCATTTCGGCCATGCCACGCTCGCCCATCACCATGTACTCGGGCAACAGCTTGTTGATCTTCTCCGCCACGCCCCGGTGGTCAACGCCGATCATCGTCGGAACGCCATGGCCCATCGCATTCATTACATGGTGGGACTTGTGGCAGTGAAACGCCCAATCCCCCGGCGCATCCGCCACGAACTCGATCGCGCGCAGCGCGCCGATCGGCATGTCGACGGTCGTCTCGGGCCATTGAGCGCTTTTCTGCACCCAGCCGCCGTCGGTGCACGTCACGGAGAAGTTGTGCCCGTGGACGTGGATCGGATGATTGGTCATCGTGAGGTTGCCCATGCGGATCCTTACGCGGTCGTCCTTGCGCACGACGAGCGGATCGATGCCCGGGAACACCCGGCTGTTCCAGCACCACAGGTTGAAGTCGAGCATCGTGTTGACCCTCGGCGTATAGCTGCCGGGATCGATGTCGAAGGCGTTGATCAGGAAGACGAAATCGCGGTCGACCTGGTACTGGTTCGGATTCTTCGGATGCACGACGATGAAGCCCATCATGCCCATCGCCATCTGCACCATCTCGTCCGCGTGGGGGTGGTACATGAAGGTGCCGGAGTTCTTCATGACGAACTCGTAGACATAGGTTTTGCCCGCGGCGATATGCGGCTGGTTGAGGCCGCCAACGCCATCCATTCCGTTGGGCAGCAGAACCCCGTGCCAGTGGATCGTGGTGTGCTCGGGCAGCTTGTTGGTGACGAAAATGCGCACTTTGTCCCCCTCGACGCACTCGATGGTCGGGCCGGGGCTCTGTCCGTTGTACCCCCACAGGTTGGCCATCATGCCGGGGGCGATTTCTCGCTTGACCGGCTCGGCGATGAGGTGGAATTCCTTCCAGCCGTTCTTCGTGCGCCAGGGCAGAGTCCATCCGTTCAGCGTGACAACCGGCTGGTAGGGCCGGCCGTTCGGGGGAACCAGCGGCGGCTGTGTTACGGACTTGGACTGGATCGGCGCCTCCGGCAGCGACGCCGCCTGCCCTTTGCTCACCAGCGCAGCACCGAGCATTGCTGCTGCCGATGCGTTAAAGAATTGTCGACGCGTTATCATGGGAAGGTCTCCTGTCGATTGTCAATGCCCGGCCGTCGCCGGATCGGGCGGCATTCCGCCGGAAACCATCCGGGCCGTGGCCCGCCTGCCCGTCGTCGGCCCGTTGAACGCGGCCTGCAGACCGCTCTCCGAAAGCCAGAAGTCGCGCTGCGCCTCGATGGAGGCGATGACGGCTCCGATCTGTTCGCGCGCATCGGCGAGCAGTTCGAACACGCTGATCAGCATCCCGTTGTAGCGGAGCATGTTCTCCTCCGCGATTTCCTTTCGCAGAGGCAAGATCTCTTCGCGGTAGCGAATCGCGGTGTCGTACGCTTTGTGGTACGCAGAGTAAGCCGCGCGCACTTCCGAGCGTGCGTTTACCGCCGTCTCGGCAACGCGGTGCAGCGCCTGCATATAGATCGCTTCGGCTTTGGCCACGCGTGCCCCGCCCCAGTCGAAGATGGGGAGCTGCAGGCTCGCTTCGAAACCGCGCTTCCACGGCTCGGGATCCTCTTTCGTGCCTGCGGGCCCGAGTTCGAGCACGTTGATGAAACGGGTGGCCCGGGTGAGGCCGAGCGACGCGGCGAGGCCCTCGGATTCACGTATCGCCTCCTGGACGTCCAGGCGTTCGGCTATCGCGCGCGCCTCGAGATCCTGGATCTCGGGCTTGCCGGCGGGAAGTCCGGGCAGGCGCTCGGGGATCTTGAAGGCGACGTCGCCGCCGGATAGACCCATCAGCCGCGTCAGACGCTCGCGCTCTGCCACCGCTGCCTGCGTCGCCCGGTCCAGATGTGCGACCGTCTCGGTGCGGAATACCTGCTCCCGCATCCGGTGGAGGCGGCTTATGTTTCCCGCTGCCTCCATGCGGCTCGCCAGCTCGGCGGACGCTTCCGCCGCAAGCTTTACCTGCCCGAGGTAGCGAACACGCTCCGCCGCCGCGACCACGACGATCCATGACTTGCGGGTCTCGGTCGCGACGTCGAGCATTTCCCTCGCCACCGCCAGCTTTACCTGTTCGAAACGACCGCGCTCGATCCGGGTCCGCATCGGGATGGTCAGGAGGTCTACGATCGGAAAGGTCAGCGCCCATTCGAGCTTGCGCTCTCCGCCTTCCGACGTCCGCAGATAACCGAAGTGCGGGTTCGTCATCCGGCCTGCCTGAACGAGATCGGCTTCGGCGATGCCCAGCTCGGCATAAGTGGACTGCAAACCGGGGTTGTTGAGGAGAGCGATCTGCACCGCGGCGTCGGCGGAAAGGGGCGAGGCCAGGAGAGTCTTCACCGTGGCCTGTACGCTCTCCCGCTGATTGTCGTCGCGCTGCCATTTCACATCCTTGTCGATGCGCTCCCTGGCGATCTGCTCGACCGCGCCGAAGCCGCCGTCCTTGGAAAACGTGGCGCAGCCGCCCAGAACCATGACGCTGAGCGCCATGCCAAGCACCCTGGCTTTGCTTCCTGTTGGAGATGGAGAAGCCGTCATAGGTTCTTTACCCCGATGATTCTTCTTGTACATGCCGTAGTCGGAAACCAGCTTCCCGCCGGGCAAAGGCGGCCGAGATGCTGCCGTATACCCCATGCCTCATAAGGGAAAACACCGGGAGGATATCTCGCAAGGCCTCCCAAACGACCCTATTCCAACGATGTCTTGCCGGGGTGAAAGTTTCGGCCTGGATAGGCTCCAGACGAACCTTCAGAGATGCAGGCCCCGGAGCCTCAACGCGTTCGCGACGACGGACACGGAGCTGAAGCTCATCGCCGCGGCGGCGATCATCGGGCTCAGCAGGATTCCGAAGAACGGGTAAAGTACCCCCGCCGCCAGGGGAACGCCCAGCGCGTTGTAGGCGAAGGCGAAGAACAGGTTCTGCTTAATGTTTCGCATCGTCGCCCGGCTTAAATGCATGGCGCGGACGATGCCGCGAAGATCCCCTTTGACCAGGGTGACGCCGGCGCTCGCCATGGCGACATCTGTTCCCGTCCCCATGGCGATTCCCACCTGAGCCTGCGCGAGAGCCGGCGCATCGTTGATCCCGTCGCCCGCCATGGCCACGATACGCCCCTCCCCCTGCAGGCGTCTCACGGCGTCCGCCTTCTGGTCGGGGAAAACCTCGGCCATCACGTCATCGAGGCCGAGCTTGCCTGCGACGGCCGAGGCGGTCGTGCGGTTGTCGCCGGTGAGCATCACGATCCGGATCCCGTCTGCGTGGAGCGTACGGATCGCCTCCGGAGTGGTCCCCTTGATGGGGTCGGCCACCCCGAGGATGCCGGCAAGCTTGCCGTCGACCGCCACGAACATCACCGTCTGCCCGTCTTTTCGGAACGATTCCGCTCTTATTGCGAGGTCACCGGGATTTACCCCGATGTGGTCCATAAGGGCCCGGTTGCCGAGAGAGACGGAATGCCCCTCCACCCTCCCCGTAACCCCCTTGCCGGTCACCGACTCAAACGACTCCGCTGAGACCGGTTCGATCCCCCGCTCCTGCGCGCCCTTCACGATAGCCGCCGCCAGCGGGTGTTCGCTCCCACGCTCGAGGCTCGCCGCCATCCGGAGCAAACCCGACTCGTCGATTCCATTTGCCGTCTCCACCGTCACCAGCTTCGGCTTCCCCTTGGTGAGCGTCCCGGTCTTGTCGACCACGAGCGTGTCGACTTTGCGCATCACCTCGATCGCTTCCGCGTTCTTGAACAGGACTCCTGCCGTCGCTCCCTTCCCCATGGCGACCATGATCGACATCGGGGTGGCAAGCCCCAGGGCGCACGGGCAGGCGATGATGAGGACGGCGACAGCGATGATCACGGCGTGGGAGATTCTCGGTTCGGGGCCCGCCAATCCCCAGATGAACGCGGCCGCAACGGCGATCCCGACGACCGCCGGGACGAAATACCCCGACACCGTGTCCGCCAGCTTCTGGATCGGGGCCCGGCTGCGCTGCGCCTCCGCGACCATCTGCACGATTCGGGCGAGAAGCGTCTCGGAGCCCACCCTCTCCGCCCGCATCACAAGCCCGCCGGTTCCGTTCACCGTGGCGCCGGTCACCCGGTCGCCCGGCCGCTTCTCCACGGGGATCGGCTCACCCGTCACCATCGATTCATCGATCGAACTCGATCCCTCGAGGACGACACCGTCCACCGGCACCTTCTCCCCGGGCCGCACGCGCAGCCTGTCGCCCGGACGGACCAGGTCGAGCGGAACATCTTCGTCGGACCCGTCGTCGCGGAAGCGGCGGGCCGTTTTCGGCGCAAGACCGAGGAGCGCCTTGATGGCGGCGCCCGTCTGGCTGCGCGCCTTCAGTTCCAACACCTGCCCGAGCAGCACCAGCGTCACGATGACCGCCGCGGCCTCGAAATAGGCCGCCACCTCACCCGATTCCCCCCGGAAAGACGCGGGGAAGATGTCCGGGAACAGCGCCGCAACCAGGCTGTAGAGGTAGGCAACTCCAACGCCGAGCCCGATGAGGGTGAACATGTTCAGGCTGCGGTTCACGACCGACTGCCACCCGCGGACGAAGAAGGGCCACCCCCCCCAGAGGACGACGGGAGTACCGAGCGCGAGCTCGAGCCATCCCAGCGTCCGGGGGGATGCCAGATTCTCCAAGGGGCGCCGGGGGATGAAATCCGCCATTGCGACGAGGAACAGCGGAACCGTGAGCACGGCGCTTACCCAAAACCGCCGGCGCATGTCGGCGAACTCCGCGCTTTCCTCCTCCTCCGCCGCCACCGTACGAGGCCCCAGGGCCATCCCGCACTTCGGGCAATCGCCCGGGGCATCCCGAACGACCTCCGGGTGCATGGGGCAGGTCCATTCCCTTCTCAAGCCGGGAGCGACCGGTTCGAGCGCCATCCCGCACTTCGGGCAGCTGCCGGGGCCGACCTGCCGAATCTCGGGGTGCATGGGGCAGGTGTACTCCGCTCCGCGAACAATCTCCCCCCCGGCGGACTCCTCTTGTCGGGAGGCTTCGCCCCCTCTCTCGCCAGCCATGTACCGGCCCGGACTCTCCCGAAACTTCGCCAGGCAACCCGCGCTGCAGAACACGTGCTCCGTACCTTCCCGGGATATCCGATGGGGGCTTCCCTGCCCCACTTCCATCCCACAAACGGGGTCCCTCCACCGTACCGGACCCTCGACGGTTTCCTTCTCCCTGTCGCGTCGACGAATATCGCGCGCCGCTTTCATCGCACCTCCATTCCTCGACGTGTCTCGGGCCACGCCAGGCGGTTACCTATTTGCTCCCGGGATCATGGCCCCCGGTATCCTGATTCCCTGTATCCCACCCGGGGCATTTATATGACTGATCGTCCACCGACAGCATTTTCCTTTTCATCTTTACTCACCTCGCTTCCATGACACCGGTTTTTTTCGCGTTTCACCTACTGCCCCGCGGAACGGCCCGTGCCGTCATCCTTGCGCCCGGGGGAACCACGGGCGGGGTGGTCATGGTCTCCATGCCCGCCGCAGCAACCCCCGCCGCGGAACATGAGGAACAGGAACAGTCCCCCCAGAAGCAGCCAGATCAACCATCCTCCCATCAACGCGTTCACCCCCCTTCCCGTCCAATGCGCCGTGCTCTTTCCGGCAAGGGTGAGGTGCATCAGCCATGCCAAATCGCGACTCCATGATTTCTTGTGGGATATCCTCTTTTTTTAGGCCGTGGGATCTTTCCCCGCTGAGGGGAAAGAGGATTTTCTTCAGGAAGTCATAGAGTATTCTCCGGCATTTGTGCTCCCTGCCCTCCCCTGCCCCCCTGGGAGCCGCGGATTCCGTTTCGCGACGAATCTCCGATACAGATCGCCCCATCCCTATGTATGAAACCGATGTAGAATCTCCCGGGGATGATGGCGAAACCGAAAAAACACCGGGCCGCCTTGCTTACCCAGCAGAGAGGAAAGCGACGTGGAGGCCGCGCCGCAGAAAACATCAACGGGGAAGAGGCCGCTGATCAAAGCGCTCTTCCTGCTCGCCTTCATCGTCGCGGCCGTTCTGATCGTCCGCTTCACCCCGGTGAAGAGCTACCTCACGCGCGAGGCGCTGGGTCAGGTACTGGAGTCCGCCGGGTACTGGGCTCCTCTCCTGTTCATCCTCGTGTACACCTTAGGGATTTGCCTCTTCGTGCCCGGCACGCTCCTGACCACGCTCGGCGCCGCCATTTTCGGGGCCTATTGGGGTTTCCTCTATGTCTGGGTGGGTGCCATGCTCGGCTCAAGCGCGGCCTTCTGGATCGGCCGCACCCTCGGCAGGGAATTCGCAGCCTCCCTCATCGGGGACAGGCTCAAGAAATACGACGAGGCGATCGAGCGCAACGGTTTCGCAACGGTCCTCTACCTGCGCCTCATCTACTTCCCCTTCACCCCCATGAACTTCGGCATGGGGCTTACGCGGGTGCGCTTCCGGGACTACGTCTTCGGCACCGGCCTGGGGATCATCGTGGGGACATTCATCTTCACCTTTTTCGTCGGGACGGTCCGGGAGATATGGTTGAGCGGGAACTGGGCGGACCTCCTTTCCGTCAAGGTGTTCTTCTCCGTGGCCCTCTTCGTCTTCTCCTTCTTCATCCCGAAAATCATCAAGAAGCGGAAAGGGGAGTGAACCGGTGGAGGAGGGTGCCCGGAAAAAGCGGAAGAGGACGGGGAGGGACCCGGACGAGGGACCGGCGGAGAGCATCCGGCTGGCCGAGGACACACGCCGGGAGAAGAACTGGAAGCGCTTCGGGCCGTACCTCGCCGAGCGGCAGTGGGGGACGGTCCGGGAGGACTACTCCCCCTCCGGCGACTCGTGGGAATACTTCCCCCACGACCACGCGAGGAGCCGGGCGTACCGCTGGGGGGAGGACGGGCTGCTCGGGATCACGGACCGGGAAGGACGTCTCTGCTTCGCCCTGGCCCTGTGGAACGGCCGCGACCCGATCCTCAAGGAACGGCTGTTCGGGCTCACCGGCCCGGAAGGAAACCACGGGGAGGACGTCAAGGAGCTCTATTTCTATCTGGACTCGACGCCCACCCACTCCTACCTGAAGGCGATGTACCGGTACCCCCAGGCCGAGTATCCCTACGACCTTCTCGTGGAGGAGAACCGCCGCCGGGGGAAAGAGGACCCCGAGTTCGAGCTCCTGGACACAGGGGTCTTCGACGGGGACCGGTACTTCGACATCGTGGCGGAATACGCCAAAGCATCGCCCAACGACATTCTGATCCGCCTCACGGCGGCCAACCGAGCACCCGAACCGGCCCGGCTCACTCTCCTTCCGACTCTCTGGTTCCGCAACACCTGGTCCTGGGGACGGACCGGCGAGGGGTACTGGCCGAAACCGTCGATCCGGAGAGGAGGCGCCGGAATCCTCCTCGCCGACCACTCTTCCCTGGGCCGCTACCGGCTGTTCACCGACTTCGGGCCGGACGGGGAATCTCCTGCGCTTCTCTTCACGGAGAATGAAACGGATTTCGAGACCCTGTACGGGCAATCCAACCCCTCCCCGTACGTCAAGAACGCCTTCCACGAATACGTGATCCGCGGGAAGAACGGGGCGGTGAACCCGGGAGGGACAGGGACGAAGGCGGCGGCGCAATACTCTTTCGCGGTGCCCGCGGGCGGCGAACGGACCGTACGACTGCGCCTGTCGGCGGAAGAAGAATCTCCCAACCGCCCCTTCGGCCAGGAGTTCGAACGGACCTTTCGGGAGCGCATCCGGGAATCGGAGGAATTTTTCGGAGGCGTGATCCTGGCGGGTCTGCCGGAGGAGGAGCGCCGGGTCGCGCGCCAGGCATGCGCCGGCCTGCTCTGGACAAAGCAGTTCTACCATTACAGCGTCCGGCACTGGCTCGAAGGGGACCCGTCCCAGCAGAAGCCCGCCGACCAGCGGAAGCGGGGGAGGAACCACGACTGGCGACACCTTTACAACCGCGACGTGATCTCGGTGCCCGACAAGTGGGAATACCCCTGGTACGCCGCCTGGGACCTGGCGTTTCACATGATCCCGTTCGCGAAGATCGACCCGCATTTCGCCAAGGGGCAGCTGATCCTCTTCCTTCGCGAATGGTACATGCACCCCAACGGGCAAATCCCGGCGTACGAGTTCGCCTTCTCGGACGTCAACCCGCCCGTGCACGCCTGGGCCGCCCTGCACGTGTACCGCTCCACGGGGTCCCGCGACCGCCTCTTCCTCGCCCGGGTCTTCCAGAAGCTTATGCTCAACTTCACCTGGTGGGTCAACCGGAAGGATTCCCACGGGGAGAACATCTTCTCCGGGGGTTTTCTCGGACTGGACAACATCGGGATCTTCGACCGATCGCAGGACCTCCCGGCCGGCGGTCATCTGGACCAGGCCGACGGCACCGCGTGGATGGCGTTCTACTGCTCCACGATGCTCTCCATCGCGCTCGAGCTCGCCCGGGAGGACCCCGCCTACGACGATGTGGCCTCCAAGTTCTTCGAGCACTTCATCGCGATCGCCGACGCCATCAACGAGCATGGAGGGACAGGACTGTGGGACGAGGAGGACGGATTTTACTACGACCACCTCCACGTCGACGGCCGCTCCTTCCCCCTCCGTCTCCGCTCCCTGGTGGGGCTCATTCCGCTGATCGCCGTCGGGTCCCTGGAAAGCGACGTCATCGACAGCCTGCCGGGCTTCCGGCAGAGGATGAACTGGTTCCTCGAGAACCGGGCGGATCTCGGCCGGGTGATCACCTACATGGAGACCGCGGCCTCCGGCGCGGGCCCATCCCATCGTCTTCTCGCCATCCCCTCGCGGGAGCGGCTTGCGCGGATCCTCGGGTACATGCTGGACGAGAACGAATTTCTCTCCCCGTACGGGATCCGGTCGCTGTCCCGGATCTACCGGGACCATCCGTATGTTTTCCGGCTGAACGGACGGGAGTACCGGGTGGAATACGAGCCGGGGGAGTCGAACACGGGCCTCTTCGGCGGGAACTCGAACTGGCGCGGGCCGGTCTGGCTTCCGGTGAACTACCTGCTGATCGAGGCCCTCACGCGGTACCACCGTTTTTACGGCGACACCCTGCGCGTGGAGTGCCCGACCGGCTCGGGGCGACGGATGGACCTGGGCGAGGTCGCCCGGGAGATCTCCCGCCGACTGGTGCGGATCTTCCTCCCCGATGGACCGGACGGCCGTCCCTGCCTGGGGGGAAACCGCCTATTCGCCGACGATAGCTGCTGGCGGGACCTGCTGCTTTTCCACGAGTATTTCCATGGGGAGACCGGCCGGGGACTGGGAGCCAGCCACCAGACCGGCTGGACTGCCCTGGTCGTGAATCTCCTCGGAAGGAACGCCGGCCCGGGATGAGCAAACCCGGACGGGACCTCGGCAGCGGTCGAACCGGGTACGTCGCCGGGCTTCGGGTCGCCTTCCCCGGCGCTTCGTGGAGGCCATGTCGTTCGCCACCCCACCGGCGATCCCGGGGACATGAAGGACATGGCGCCGGTGCTCTCGGCCGGAATCCCCGGAATGCGGTAAGGGATGCGGTGCGGAGTGGGGACGAGCCCCCTCTGCGCCCTCCCCGGTTCCGCGCCGGAACCCAATCTGCGGGATGTCCTTCGGCATCTGTTGAATGGGCAAGAGGAAGCCCGCGATGTGCATCCGCTCGCCGCAACGCCAAAGGAGAGGATCGACCTCGTAGGCGCGACGGATGAGCCGGGGCCACGATTCCCGGCGGGCCGCAAGCCAGGCACTGATGAACGTCACTTCTCAGTTGTCCAATGGGTTCCGTCGGCGCTTACCGTGGCGCCATCCGGCGAAGTGACATGCCAGATGCCGCAACCTTGGGACCGGAAGGACCATTCCGTCAATGTCCCGTCCGATTTCGGGATCACGACACGGATATCCGAGTCGGAAATCAGAATACGCGCGCCGTACGGGATCCGCCATTCGATCGGCGATGTCAGGGAGAAATTCAATCCCCGCACATCCCCTTGTTGTTCGGAAGATGACTCGTACGGCAGCGATTGCGTGCCATTCGGGGTCTTGATGTCAAGCCATGTTGTGCGTCTTCTCGGATCCTCCCTGACGGAGAATTCGATGCCGCTTCCGATTCCTCCTTCCGTGTCCGAATGATGGAAACCGCTCGGAGAGAATATCGTATTCAGTTTCGGAATTTCCCGAGAGGGATGCAGTAGGAATCCTGCGCCGGCAGTGGTCTGGAAAGCGACGATCGCATATGCGAACACCCCACCAAGAAGATGAGAAACGATTTTTTTCCCCATCCTATCCTCCTGTTTTTTCATTCCGGGACATCCTCTACCGGTGCCTGGTAATGCATTTCCAAACCATCCGGGATCGGCCGAAGATCGTACTGGCAATATTATCGCATGAGAAAAAAATGGCGAAAAGCAGGCCGCCCAAGAATGCTCAAGGGACGTTCCACGGGCTGTCTGACCCGATAGGAAGTTTCCTTTTTCACTGCCTAACGAGGAGGGCACTCCCCTCCGGCCCGCCCTCGTGGTTCGGGGGCCGGATCGACTCGCCCGGCTACCGGGACCGGCTTCAGCATGCTGTCGATGGGGCGGATCACCGCCCTGTTCATGTGCCCGTTCTGCGCGAGGTATGAACGGCAGCTCCTTCTGATCCGCAATACCGTGCGGCACCTCGTGGCAACGGAAGATCCTCCGGAGGGACTGTCCAGGAAGACCCTATCGGAGGAAGGCCGGGAGCGCATCGGGAAATCTCCGGGCCTCCCGTAAGCGCCCCTGCCTGTGGAACGGGCAGAAACTTGAAGAATCCTTTTTCCTCATCCGCGAATCTTTCGGGAAGGCGGGCGACGGAAACGGCGGGAATGCCGTTGCCGTGAATCCGGTTCCGGGAACCGGGAAATAGCACGGATAGCAAGGAGGTACTCATGGGGCAGCAATTCGCAATTCTGCCGGACACCGAGGAAAACAGAACCCTTGGGGAAAACGTCCACCCCTCAACCTGGAAAAACCCGGTCCCCGCCGACTGCTACAACCTGGTGGTCATCGGAGCAGGGACGGCCGGGCTCGTCACGGCAGCGGGAGCCGCCGGGCTGGGCGCAAAAGTCGCCCTCATCGAACGCGAATTCATGGGCGGGGACTGCCTGAACGTCGGGTGCGTCCCCTCCAAGGGGATCATCCGGCCCGCCCGGGCAATCCACGATGCGCGCACCTCCGGGGAATTCGGTGTGGGGGGAACCGGGCATCTCTCGATCGATTTCGGGAAAGCGATGGAGAGGATGCGGCGCATCCGGGCGGACATCAGCTTCCACGACTCCGTCCACCGGTTTTCCGAAAAGCTGGGCGTCGACGTCTTTCTGGGCGAGGGGAGATTCGCCGGGCCCGACGCCATCGAAGTGGACGGCATGCGCCTCCGGTTCCAGCGGGCTGCCA
>Ga0209619_10000451_pt1 | contig 28600 bp, 25 predicted proteins | sample Rifsed16ft3_FD_184011 | JGI IMG/M metagenome (GOLD analysis project Ga0209619, IMG submission 184011) | Soil microbial communities from Rifle, Colorado, USA - sediment 16ft 3 (version 2) | ecosystem: Environmental > Terrestrial > Deep subsurface > Rock core/Sediment | place: Rifle, Colorado... | reverse complement strand
TCCCCCGGTCCTACGCCCTGTTCATCCTGCGGGAGCTTACCAGTGTCTTTGTGGGGCTGTTTGCCGTTGGCCTGCTGTGGCACCTCCGGGTGTTAATGGAGGGCCCGGAGGCCTATGCGTACTTCCTCGCCCAGTTGCGGAGACCGATCTTCGTAGCCCTCAATAGTGTCGTCTTGCTCTTCATTCTCTTTCATACCATTAGCTGGTTCAACTTGGCTCCAAAGGCGATGGTCGTGCGACCCAGCACACCGCTCTTCCGGACCCTGTTCGGCGCGGGGGGGACGATCGCAGCACTCCTCTTCCCCGTCCATCTCATGTTGAGCGGGTTGGCCTTTCCGTTGGGGGCGCTCGAAGCCCCCAGCTACGATTTCCTGTACGGCCTGGTGGGGCATCCCGTCACACGGCTGTATCTGTTGGTCATCATTACCCTTCCGCTGTTCCACTGGGCCCATCGGTTCCTCTATACACTCTACAATGTTCTGCAGTTGAAACATCTGTACCGCTTCATCGCTGTGCTCTGCTACAGTGCCGTCCTTCTCGGAAGCGCCGTAGCGGCCTATACGGTGTGGCGTATTCCCTAGTGCCGTTCCAACGCCTCTCACCTGGAACAGAGGTGTGCGATGATAAGACTGGAGCGGACCTTGTCCGTGTTCAATGCTCCGCTACCTCGATGGGCATTGACGATGTATAATAATATATGCAGCGCGTAATGGCAGGGGAGGACGGGTGATGAAGTACCGGGACGAATTTGGTGCCAAGCGTGCTCTGGAGAGCGTGGGTGGCACCCTTGCTTACTTTGATATCAACGCCCTCGAGAAGCGGGGGATTGCCCGCGTCTCAACGCTTCCCTTCTCGATCAAGGTCATGCTGGAGAGCATCCTGCGCAATGTGGACGGCTACCAGGTGCTGCCCGGAGACGTGGAGGCCCTCGCCCGTTGGCAGCCGGAGCCCGGGGAGATCAACGTGCCCCTGATGCTGGGCCGGGTGGTTCTCCAGGACTTCACCGGCGTGCCGGTGGCCGTGGACCTGGCAGCCATGCGGAGCGCCATGGCCCGCCTGGGGGCCGACCCCAAGCGGATCAACCCCCTCGTCCCCGCGGACCTGGTGATCGACCACTCGGTGCAGGTGGACTTCTTCGGGACCACCGACGCCTTCCGCGCCAATGTGGAGAAGGAGTACGAGCGCAATCGGGAGCGGTACACCCTGCTGAAGTGGGCGCAAAAGTCGCTCACCAACTTCCGGGTGGTGCCACCCGGGGCCGGGATTGTCCACCAGGTGAATCTGGAGTACCTCGCCAAGGTGGTCATGACCCAGCGAAGGAATGGGGAGACCTACGCCTTTCCCGACACCCTGGTGGGGACCGACTCGCACACCACCATGATCAACGGCCTGGGGGTGCTGGGGTGGGGTGTCGGCGGCATCGAGGCCGAGGCGGTGATGGTGGGACAGCCCTACTATATGCTGGCCCCCAAGGTGGTGGGCTTCAAGCTCACGGGGGAGCTACCCGAGGGTGCCACGGCCACCGACCTGGTCCTCACGATCACCCAGCGGCTCCGTCAATACGGGGTGGTCGACAAATTTGTCGAGTTCTACGGCCCGGGTCTCCGCAAGCTCTCGGTGGCAGACCGGGCCACCATCGCCAACATGTCTCCCGAATACGGAGCCACCATGGGCTTCTTCCCGGTGGACGAGGAGACCCTGACGTACCTTCGCCTGACGGGGCGGGACCCCGCGCTGGTAGATTTGGTAGAGCGGTACACCAAGGCCGTGGGCCTCTTCTTGACGGACGGGGCGCCAGAGCCCCTCTTCTCCACGACTCTGCAGCTCGACATGTCCACCGTGGAGCCCAGCCTTGCAGGGCCGAAGCGCCCCCAGGACCGGGTGTCTCTGAAGGAGGCGAAGAGCAGCTTCCTCGAGCACCGGATGAGACCCCTCAAGGAACGGGGCTTCGGACTGAATGAGGAGGAGCTCCAGAGGCGGGTCAGCGTAAAGCGAGAGAGCGAAACGTTTGACGTCGCCCATGGCTCGGTGGTCATTGCCGCCATTACCTCTTGTACCAACACCTCCAACCCTTCGGTGATGCTCGGGGCCGGGCTCTTGGCGAAGAACGCTTTGGAGGCGGGTCTCCGCGTCCAGCCTTGGGTGAAGACCTCCTTAGCCCCGGGCTCCAAGGTCGTCACCGACTACCTTCAGGCCTCGGGATTGATGTCCTCCTTGGAGGCCCTCCGCTTCCACCTGGTGGGATATGGCTGCACCACGTGCATCGGTAACTCGGGCCCCCTGCCGGAGGACATCGGCAAAGCCGTTGATCAGGGAAATCTGGTCGGCGTGGCTGTCCTCTCCGGGAACCGGAACTTCGAGGGACGCATCCATCCGCAGGTGAAGGCCAACTACTTGGCCTCGCCCATGCTGGTCGTGGCGTACGCCCTCGCCGGGCGGATTGACATTGACTTTGGCACCGAGCCGGTCGGCTATGGCCCCAGCGGCAGGCCCGTCTCCCTCAAGGACATTTGGCCGACCCAGGAACAGATCCGGGAGACGATCCGAAAAACCCTGGACCCCAAGATGTTCAAGGAAGAGTACGGTAGAGTGTTCGACGGGGATGAGCATTGGAAGACCCTGCCCGCCTCTGAGAGCGAGTTGTACACGTGGGACCCCGACTCGACCTACATCCAGGAACCCCCCTTCTTTCAGGACCTGTCGCTCGAGCCCCCGCCCGTTCGGGACATCCGCGGGGCACGGGTGCTGGCGGTCGCGGGAGACTCTGTGACCACCGACCACATCTCACCTGCCGGCTCGTTCTCGGCCAACAGCCCTGCGGGTCAGTACCTCATCGGCAAGGGTGTCTCCCCCAAGGACTTCAATTCGTACGGGTCCCGCCGCGGCAACCACGAGGTGATGATGCGGGGCAGCTTCGCCAACATCCGCTTCAAGAACCTCCTGCTCGATGGGGTAGAGGGATGGGTCACCCTGAAGTTCCCCGAAGGGAAACAGATGAGCATCTTTGACGCGGCCATCCAGTACAAGGCGGAAGGCACCCCCCTGATCATCCTGGCTGGCAAGGAGTATGGTTCAGGCTCAAGCCGCGACTGGGCTGCGAAAGGGCCCTACCTCCTCGGCGTCAAGGCGGTTATCGCCGAGTCCTTTGAGCGGATCCACCGATCCAACCTGGTGGGGATGGGTGTGCTGCCCCTGCAGTTCAAGCCGGAGGAGAGCGTGCAAACGCTGGGCCTGACCGGCCGAGAGGTGCACGACATCCTGGGCTTGGAGGAGGGTCTTCGGCCGGGGAAGGAGCTCACCGTTGTGGCTCGGCGGGAGGACGGGGGTGAGTGCCGCTTCACGGCCATTGCACGGGTGGACACACCCGTCGAGGTGGACTACTACAAAAATGGCGGCATTCTCCAGACAGTCCTCCGCCGTCTCGTGAAGGCGCCCAAGGATGGTAAGGCGGGCAGTCCAGCACGGTGATGGAGAAGCCACATCATGTCGTCATCATCGGCGGCGGCTTTGGGGGGCTGTATGCGGCGCAATCGCTGAAGCGGACGCGGGTGCAGGTAACACTCCTCGATCGCCGCAACTTCCACCTCTTTCAGCCACTTCTGTATCAGGTAGCGACCGGGACCCTTTCGCCTGCCAACATCGCCGCACCCCTGAGGGCCATTCTCAAGCGCCAGGAAAACATCAGAGTGCTTTTGGCTGAGGCGATCGACATCGATGTGTCGAACCGCCGGGTGGTGCTGAGCGATGGCGAGGTGGGCTACGATACGCTGATCGTCGCCGCGGGCGTGCGGCATCACTACTTCGGTCGCGACGAATGGGAGAGGCTCGCGCCCGGGCTGAAAACGATCGAAGACGCGACGGAGATGCGGCGGCGCATCCTGGTGGCGTTTGAGGCCGCCGAGCGTGAGGGTGATCCTGAAAAACTCCGGGGCTGGTTGACGTTTGTCATCGTCGGCGGGGGTCCCACCGGGGTTGAGCTGGCCGGTGCGGTGGGAGAGATCGCGAGACACACACTCGCGCGTGACTTCCGGGCCATCAATCCGGCTGACGCGCGGATTGTGCTGGTGGAGGGGATGGACCGGGTGTTGCCTCCCTATCCCGCGTCCCTCTCGGCCAGGGCTGAAGCGGCGCTCAACCGGTTGGGCGTGACCGTTCGGACCGGGGCGATGGTGACTGACATTCAACCGGATGTGATAACGATTCGCTCTGGCGAGCGGAACGAGCGGATCTCCACCCGAACGGTCTTGTGGGCGGCCGGCGTTCAGGCGTCTACCCTGGGCGGCATCCTCGCGTCTACCACAGGGGCTGCCGTTGACCGTGTCGGTCGCGTGGTGGTGGAGCCGGATCTGAGTGTCGTCGGGCATCCGGAGATCTTCGTGATTGGCGACCTGGCCCACTTCGGCCATCAGACCGGCAAGCCCCTCGCCGGTGTGGCGCCGGTGGCCATGCAGCAGGGCCGGTACGTGGCCACCCTGATCATGCGCAGGCTTCGGGGGGAGACCATGCCCCCGTTCCGCTACAGAGATCATGGGAACATGGCCACAATTGGGAGAGCCGAGGCGGTGGCCGACCTGGGGTGGGTCCGCTTCTCCGGCTTCTTCGCCTGGCTGGCCTGGCTGTTCATCCATCTGATCAACCTGGTGCAGTTTCAGAATCGGGTCCTCGTGCTGATCCAGTGGGCGTGGAACTATGCCACCTGGAACCGCTACGCCCGACTCATCACTGGGAAGAACCCGTTGCCGTTGCTGCGCTAAGGAGCCAGCAGAGCCTGTCGTGCCCGGTGGACGCGGCCCATCAGGTCTCAGTGCTTGATGTTTTCGGGGTTTGCGGTAAGATCGACGCCTCCTCTCCGATGGTGAACCATGGCTCCTTGAGGTGCAGATGAAGATTCACGAGTATCAGGCCAAGGCGATTCTGGGGGAAGGCGGCGTGCCGGTGCCGGCGGGCGAGGTGGCCGACACACCGGCTGCCGCCAGGGCCGTTGCGGAGCGCCTCGGCGGCCGCGTGGTGGTCAAGGCCCAGGTCCACGCGGGGGGTCGGGGGAAGGCCGGGGGGATCAAGATTGCCGACGATCCTGGCGGGGCGGAGGCCGCCGCGCGGGCCATTCTTGGCATGAGACTCAAGACCCCCCAGACCCCGCCCGAGGGGATCGAGGTCCGCAAGGTTCTGGTCGAGGAGGCCTCGAGCGTTGCCCGGGAGCTCTACCTCTCGGTGACTCTCGATCGGGCCCGTGCCAGCCATGTGGTCATGGCGTCGGAGGCAGGCGGCATGGAGATCGAAGAGGTCGCCGTCCGGCACCCCGAGAAGATTATTCGCGAGTGGGCGCACCCGGCCCTTGGCCTCCAGGACTTTCAGGCGCGCCGCGTGGCGTTCGGCCTCGGGCTCGCCGGCGAGCAGTTCAAGCAGGGGATCGGGTTGATCCGCAATCTCTTCAGGCTCTATCTCGCCAAGGATTGCTCGCTGGCAGAGATCAACCCTCTGGTCGTGACGACAGATGGGCGGGTCCTCGCCCTGGACGCAAAGCTGAACTTCGACGACAATGCGCTGTACCGCCACGCGGATGTCGCGGCCCTGCGGGACATTCACGAGGAGGACCCCCTCGACGTCGAAGCCTCGAAGTTTAACCTGAACTACATCAAGCTTACCGGGAACGTCGGGTGCATGGTGAACGGCGCGGGGCTCGCCATGGCCACCATGGACATCATCAAGCTGGCCGGTGGGGAACCGGCCAATTTCCTCGATGTCGGCGGCGGGGCCTCCGCCGAGCAGATCGAAAACGCCTTCCGTATCCTGTCGTCTGACCCGAGCGTGAAAGCGGTCTTCATCAACATCTTCGGCGGCATTCTCCGCTGTGACCGCCTGGCTGAGGGGATGATTGCTGCCGTGAAGAAACTCGGGTTGCGGCTGCCGGTTGTGGTGCGGATGGAGGGCACCAACGTCGAGCTAGGCAAAAAGATGCTGGCGGAGTCAGGGCTCAGCCTCGTTACGGCGGAGGACATGGCCGATGGGGCGCGGAAAGCCGTCGCGCTTGCCAGACGGGTTCAGAGTTCATAGTTCAGAGTTCATGGTCAGAATTTGGATTCGGTCCAGTTCGATGAACCATGAACCATTCACCATGAACGAACATGAGTATACTGGTTGACAAGTCGACGCGGGTCGTCGTGCAGGGGATCACCGGCCGAGAGGGGGCGTTCCACGCGGCGCGGTGCAAGGAGTACGGTACCACCGTCGTCGGGGGTGTCACCCCGGGAAAGGGGGGGACCACCCATGACGGGTTTCCCGTCTGGAATACGGTCGTCGAGGCGGCGGCGCAGGAAGGGGCGAATTGCTCCCTAATTTTCGTGCCGCCTTCCGCGGCTGCCGACGCGATCATGGAAGCAGCCGCTACGGGCATCCCCGTTATCGTCTGCATCACGGAGGGCGTTCCCGCCACCGACATGGTTCGGGTGCGGGAGTTCCTCGCCTCGACCGGGAGCCGACTGATCGGCCCGAATTGCCCCGGCGTGATCACCCCCGGGCAGGCCAAGGTCGGGATCATGCCAGGCCACATTCATCGCGAGGGACCGGTCGGGGTCGTCTCCCGGAGCGGCACGCTCACCTACGAGGTAGTCCATCAGCTCACGGGGCGCGCAATCGGCCAGTCGACATGCGTGGGGATCGGCGGCGATCCCGTGGCCGGCACCAGCTTCGTGGACGCGCTCCGACTGTTTAACGATGACCCCGAGACGCGCGCGGTCATGCTGATCGGGGAGATTGGGGGAACGGCCGAGGAGGAGGCGGCGGCCTTCGTCAAGGCCCACATGCAGAAACCGGTGATCGGGCATGTGGCGGGGATGACGGCCCCGCCCGGCCGGCGGATGGGACATGCGGGGGCGATCATCGCCGGCGGCAAGGGAACGGCGGCAGAGAAGGTGAAGGCCATGGAGACGGCGGGGATGCACGTCTGTCGGTCTCCGGCTGAGATGGGAGCCGTGGTCGAAAGGGTTCTCCGGGCCTGTTAGCTACGCAAGGAATTCCAGGGGGCTCTTCCGTGTGTCACGGGGCCCCCGAGATAAGGCCACCTGCTTGCCAGGTGGTTTTTCTTTCGAAACAGGGGGCGTCCATGGAACGGACACTGGCCATCGTCAAACCGGATGCGGTCGCCCGCGGGAAGATCGGCGAAATCATGCGCCGGTTCGAGGAAGCGGGACTCCGGATCTCGGCCCTCAAGATGGTACGCCTGAACAAAAGGCAGGCAGAGGAGTTCTACCATGTCCACCGGGCACGCCCCTTTTTTGACAGTTTGACCACCTTCATGGCTTCAGGACCCGTGGCGGTCCTCGTCTTGGAGGGTGAGGCGGCCATCTCGACCGTCCGCACCATCATGGGAGCGACGGACCCCGCTCGGGCATCCCCGGGGACGATTCGCCGAGATCTGGGGACGAGCATTGAACAGAATGCAGTCCACGGTTCCGATTCGCGAGAGTCAGCGGGCTTCGAGGTCTCCTATTTTTTCCGTGGGGCTGAGACCTTCGATTACGATCGCGTCGATCGTCGCGGGGGTGGATAGTGCTTCTGCTTCCGGAACCGCTTCGGCGCATGGAATGCTGTTGCGTCGCGGGTTTATCCGTCTAATTGGGCCGTTTTTCGCTTGACATGTGTAGGTCCCGCCAGTATAATTCGCCGACTTATGGGGTGAAGCTGGATGTTCGTCGACATCGCCCAGATCCCCGCAGAGGGTCTGGACGTCCAGTTTCGCGGGACCGAGGACTTTCTGGACCCCTCAGGGGAGTGGGTTCGTCTTCTCCGGCCGGTCGAGGCCGCGCTGCATTTCTGCCGGAACCCAACCGGGGTCCTTGTGCGGGGGCAGATCTCCTCTGACCTTCAGCTCCATTGCAGTCGGTGCTTCGAGCTGTTTACTCTCCCGATCCGTGAGGGGTTTGAGGTACAGTATCGCGGTCCTCTCGGGGCGGAGGTGGGGGAGGAGCGCGAGCTGGGGCACGGGGAACTCGATGTGGACTTTCTCGACGGCTCGCGAATCAACGTGGAAGGGCTTGTGCGGGAAAATGTTCTGCTCACACTGCCTGTGCAAGCTCTCTGCCACGACGAATGTCGGGGGCTGTGTCCCCAGTGCGGCATCAACCTGAACCGGGAGACCTGCCCGTGTTCCTCCACCGCCATCGATCCCCGGTGGAGAAGCTTGGAACCACTGCGCTAGCGAGAGAGGATCATGCCGCTCCCCAAGCGTCGCCATTCGAACGCACGGACCCGGAAACGGCGGGCACACGATGCCCTTTCCCTGCCTGCGGTCGGGGTCTGCCCTCACTGCCGGGAGCGGATGCTTCCCCATCGGGTCTGTCCTAACTGTGGCCACTACCGCGGCCGCGAAGTGATCAAGCGGGAAGAGACATAGGAAAGGAGCCGTCACCGTTCCCGGACGGCGAGGCAGGATGGAACACACGCCCTTGTGGCTGTCCCACCGGGGTCGAGTGACCGTAGCCCTTGATGCCATGGGTGGGGATGGCGGAGTCGCCGTGACCGTCGATGGAGCAGTCGCGGCGGCACGGGAGTTCGGGCTTTCGGTTGTCCTCGTCGGGATCGAAGACGAGGTCGCCCGGGAACTCTCCCGATTCGACACACGCGGGGTGGACATCCGCATCCGGCATGCACCGGAGGTGGTCGGGATGCAGGAATCCCCTTCGGTGGCGCTCCGGAAAAAGAAGGATTCATCCATCCGGGTAGCGATAGACCTGGTCAGAGAGGGCGAGGCGGAGGCCATGGTGAGCGCCGGAAACACCGGGGCGGTCATGGCGACCGGCCTGGTCGTTCTTGGTCCTCTGGCTGGCGTGGAGCGGCCCGCCATTGCTGCTCAGATTCCCACGCTGGCCGGGCATGCGATCCTCCTCGACGTGGGGGCGAACGTGGATTGCAAGCCCCGCCATCTGGTACAGTTCGCCATCATGGGAACGGTCTACGCCAGGAAGATGCTCGGAAGGACCAATCCTCGCGTCGGCCTCCTGAGCATCGGAGAGGAAGAGACCAAGGGGAACGAGTTGACCAAAGAGGCCTTCCGGTCCCTAGAGGATGTCCCCGAGGTGGAGTTTATCGGTAATGTGGAGGGGGCCGATGTCTTCAACGGGAAGGCCGATGTGATAGTCTGCGACGGGTTCACCGGGAATGTCGCGCTCAAGATGGGGGAGAGTGCGGCCGAGATGTTGATCACACTCTTCAAGAGCGAGCTGAGCCGGGACCTGCTCGGGAAGGCGGGGCTGTTCCTGCTGCGCGGATTGCTGGAGCGTTTCCGGCGGCGGATCGATTACACCGAGTACGGCGGGGCCCCGCTCCTGGGTGTCAACGGGGTGGTGATCATCAGTCACGGGCGATCCACGGCCAAGGCTATCAAGAACGGCGTGCGCGTGGCGGGAGAGTGCGTCAAGAACCGGATGCTCGAGAGCATCCGGGAAGGGATTGCCCAGAACTAGGGGAGGTGTCATGGAGCGCAGCCGAATTCTCGGTACGGGGTCAGCGGTGCCGACCCGGATCGTGCGCAACGCGGACCTGGAAGCGCTGGTGGACACGAGCGACGAGTGGATTACGTCCCGGACCGGAATCTCAGAACGCCGGGTCTGCAGCGCCGGGGAGGATACCGCCACCCTGGCGGAGGAGGCAGCCGAGAAGGCGCTGGAGGCTGCCGCGCTCGACCCCATGGATCTCGACCTCATCCTGGTGGCGACCATCACCCCGGCCATGCCCTTCCCGGCCACGGCCTGTCTGCTGCAGGATGGCCTGGGGGCCCGACGCGCTGCGGCGCTGGACGTCTCGGCGGCGTGCTCAGGATTCATCTATGGTCTTGCCGTGGCCGATAGCTTCATCCGCACCGGGATGTATCGCACCGTGCTGCTGGTTGGGTCCGAGACCCTCTCTCTCCTCACGGATTGGAGCGACCGAAACACGTGTGTCCTTTTTGGCGACGGGGCGGGGGCGGTCGTCCTGCAGGGTCAGCGGGGGGGGCGGGGAGTGCTCTCAACCCACCTGTACTCCGACGGATCGCAGTGGGGACTCCTTATGGCGCCGGGGGGAGGATCGCGGCACCCGATCACACCAGAACTCCTCGAGCAGCGTCTCAACACGATCAAGATGCCGAACGGCAATGAGGTCTTCCGGACGGCCGTCCGGGCGATGGAGGATGCGTGCATCGCGGCTTTGAAGCACAACCATCTCGAAATCGCCGACGTCGACCTCGTCGTTCCTCACCAGGCCAACGCCCGGATCATTCAGGCCCTCACCCATCGGCTTTCCCTTCGTCCAGAGAAGGTCATCGCGAACATCGCTCGGCACGGCAATACCTCGGCCGCCTCCGTCCCGTTGGCCCTCGATGAGGCGGTCCGGACGGGAAAGGTTCACGACGGAAACCTGGTCCTCCTGGTGGCGTTTGGAGGGGGTCTTACCTGGGGATCGGCCGCGATCCGGTGGTGAGGGAGACCCAGGCCGGTAACGCAGGGGAGGCTCGGCCGGACGGAGTTGATGGGACGAAGGACAGCATTCGTTTTTCCCGGCCAAGGGTCCCAGTATGTTAGCATGGGTCGCGACTTGGCGGAGAGCTTTCCGGCCGCGCGGGCCCTTATGGCGGCGGGGAGTGAGGTTCTCGGGGTCGATCTGCAGACGCTGTGCTTCAAGGGCCCGGAGGAGACCCTGAGCCTGACGGCGAACACCCAGCCGGCAGTACTCACGGTGGGTGCCATGGCGTGGGCGGTAATGCACGAGCATGGGGCGCGTCCAGACTTTGTGGCCGGGCACAGCCTGGGGGAATACACGGCCCTCGTCGCTGCGGGCTCTTTGAGCTTTGAAGATGCGCTGCGGGCGGTCCGGCGCCGCGGCGAGTTGATGCAGGAGGCGGTCGCCGTCGGGGCCGGCGCCATGGCGGCCGTCATTGGTCTCGGTCCTGACGTGGTTGCAGAGATATGCCGGGAGGTTGCGCAGGGGGATGTGGTGGAAGTGGCGAACTTGAATGCGCCCATGCAGACGGTGGTCGCCGGGCATACCGCTGCGGTAGATCGGGTAGGCGCGACGGCGCGAGCTAGAGGGGCAAAGCGGGTCCTCCTCCTCCCCGTGAGCGCCCCGTTTCACTCGAGCCTCATGCGGCCAATTGCGATGGCATTCGCGACCGTCCTGGGCGGCCTGGATATCCGTGACCCTCGTATTCCATTCATCGCCGGGCGTGACGCGCAGCCCAAACGGACCGCGGGTGAGCTCACCCAGAGCCTGATCGAGCAACTGGACAGTCCCGTGCGTTGGGTCGAGGTCGTCCGCCGCCTGATGGGAGAAGGGGTCGAGACCTTTATCGAGCTCGGTCCTGGCAAGGTCCTCTCGGGCCTGATCAAGCGGATCGATGAAACGGTGCAGGTCTACCACATCGAGGACCGGGAGAGCTTGGAAGAGACGCTGGCGGCGGCAGCACTGGCATGACCTTGCACGGAAAGGTGGCCGTTGTCACGGGGGGATCGCGGGGGATCGGTCGAGCGGTGGCCTGTGCATTGGCGCGGGAGGGCGCAGCGGTGACGCTGTGTGCCCGGGATCGCGTTGCCCTGGAGAAGGCTGCAGCAGAACTTGAGGCGTCAGGGGCTCAGGTCTTGGCAATCCAGGCCGATGTGGCCCAGGCGCCTCAGGTCGAGCAGGTGATCGAAGGCTGTCTTGAGCGGTTCGGGTCGGTGGACATCCTGGTGAACAATGCCGGAATCACCCGGGACAACCTTCTGCTGCGGATGAAGGATGAGGAATGGGAGGCGGTGCTGGGCGTCAATCTGAAGGGGGTCTTTCATTGTACGCGGGCTGCCCTCCGACCCATGTTGAAGCGACGGGGGGGACGCATCATCAATCTCACCTCGGTGGTGGGGGTCATGGGAAATGCCGGGCAGGCCAACTACGTCGCCGCCAAGGCGGGGATCATCGGTCTGACCAAGGCGACCGCCAAGGAGGTGGCCTCTCGGGGAATCACCGTCAACGCCGTCGCCCCCGGATTCATTGAAACCGATATGACGCACGCCTTGGACCCGGGGCGCCAGGAAGAGATCCGTTCCAAGATTCCTCTGGGGCGATTCGGCTTGCCCGAGGAGGTGGCGGAGCTGGTTGTTTTCCTGGCCTCGGATCGCGCGGCGTACATCACGGGTCAAGTCGTCCATATCAACGGGGGCTTGTGGATGTAACGCACCGGGCGCGCTCGTTTTCGCTGGAGGTGGGGAGGTGAGCGGGACTGTGGATGTCGCGGAGAAGGTCAAGAAGATCATTGTAGAGCAACTCGGCGTTGATGGAGCGGAGGTGACCCCTGATGCCTCCTTCGTTGAGGATCTGGGGGCTGACTCGCTGGATACCGTAGAACTGATCATGGTCCTAGAAGAGGAATTTGGGATTGAGATCCCGGACGAGGATGCGGAAAAGATCGTTCACGTCAAGGATGCCGTACAGTATATCAAGGATCGCATCTAAGCCAGGGGGCAGCCCAGCTTGCGGGGAGATGTCATGAGGCGTGTGGTGGTGACGGGGGTGGGAGTGGTTTCTCCCATCGGCATCGGCGTCGATCGCTTTTGGAAGGCCCTCGTGAGCGGCACCTCGGGGGTGGGGCGGATCACGACCTTTGACCCGACCGATCACGACTGTCAGATCGCGGCGGAGGTGAAGGACTTTGATCCCCTGCAGTGGATCGAGAAGAAAGAGGTCCGTAAGATGGATCTCTTCGTCCAGTACGCGGTGGCAGCGGCCATGATGGCGGTCGAGGATAGCCAGCTGAAGGTGAGCGACGAGAGACCAGATCGGGTCGGGGTGCTGGTGGGGACGGGCATGGGCGGGATCCCTATGCTCGTGGAACAGCACCGGATCCTTTTGGAGAAGGGGCCGGGCCGGGTGAGTCCGTTCTTCATCCCCGGCATCATTACCAACATGGCCTCAGGGCGCATCTCCATGCAGGTCGGGGCCAAAGGCCCCAACTCCTGCGTCTCCACGGCCTGTGCCACGGGCAATCACGCCATTGGGGATTCCTTCCGCATCATCCAGCGGGGGGAAGCGGACATCATGCTGGCCGGGGGGACTGAGGCAGTGATCGCCCCCTTGTGCGTTGCCGGGTTTAGTAGCTGCAAGGCTCTCTCGACCCGGAACAACGAACCGGAACGGGCCAGTCGTCCCTTCGATAAAGAGCGGGACGGCTTTGTCATGGGCGAGGGTGCCGCGGTGCTCATCGTGGAGGCGTTAGACCACGCCCTAGACCGCGGGGCGACGATCTATGCGGAGGTGATCGGATACGCGATGAGCGCGGATGCCTATCACGTTACCGCTCCGGCTCCCGGAGGAGAGGGGGCAGCACAGTCCATGCAGGGAGCCCTCCGGGATGCCGGCCTTGTCCCGGAGGCGGTGGACTATATCAATGCCCACGGGACCTCCACGCCCTACAATGACGCCAATGAGACATTGGCGATCAAAACCGTCTTCGGGGAGCACGCGTATCGGCTGGCGGTCAGCTCCATCAAATCGATGATCGGGCATACGCTGGGGGCCGCCGGGGCGATTGAGGCGGCGGCGACGGTGTTGTCGCTGACGCATGGGATCCTCCCCCCGACGATCAACTACGAATACCCCGACCCCGACTGCGACCTGGACTACGTTCCGAATAAGGCACGGGAGCTTCCGATCCGGGTTGCCCTCAACAACTCCTTCGGCTTCGGGGGAACGAACGCCACGACAGCCTTCCGCCGTTACGACGGGTAGGCAGCCCGAATCCCCTTCCCCCCCTGGATCAATTCCGCGGTCCGGCTTCTCGGCGAACCCCGTTCGACCGTCGTATTTTCACCGGGCCTGTCCCCATAATCCCGGCCGACCCTCGTCCTCATAGGCGAGGAAGGTGATCGTCGGAGGGGCGGCCGACTGTTCGCCTAAGGTTCGCAGGGTGGCCGAGAAGAGATCGATCACCTCGTGAACCCTCGTGTCCGGTGAGTCGGGCACGACGATGCGGACGTCTCGGGCGTGCAGATCGTGGAGGAGGCTCTGGAGGTGGCTCGCGGCCGACTGAAGCGTCAAAGCGTTGACCCTTGCCCGCGGCCCGAGCCCGAGGACCAGGATCTTTTCGACCTGAAACTTGCCAGAGGGGTGGAAGAGGGCGGCGCTCCCCACGCCACCCGTAAACTTCCCGTCCACCGCGAGCCGAGACACGGCCCCCGCGAGATACCAGTCGACCTTCCCGAGGGTGTGCCTGGGCACGGGGACATCCTCGTAATGGAACAGCACCAGCACCTCGCCGCGAACCTCTTCGACGGGGTCAACGGGTGGAGGGGTCATCGTTCGGCTGCTTCCAAGAGAGGAGGGCGGGTGATGGCGCGGATCCGATCCAGGATCCCGTTGACGAACCGGCTGGAATCCTCGCCGCCATACTGCTTGGCGATCTCGATAGCCTCGTTGAGGATGACCTTTTCCGGGATTTCCTTGCGGAAGAGGAGCTCGTACGTTGCCACACGGAGGATGTTGCGGTCCACCAGGGCGATGCGTGAGAAGTGCCAATGCTCGGTGTGGCTGGCAATAAGACTGTCGATCTCTTCGCGATGCGCGACGGTCCCCGCGACGAGCTCCTCGGCGAAAGCTTGGACCTCGGGCGGGCAGGGATGATCCGCCCAGTAGGCACGAAAGACCTCCGGATAATTCTCGGACCGGAACTCAAGTTGGTAGAGGATGCTCAGAGCAGCCTCGCGCGCGCTTCGCCGCTTACCCATCTGATCCCCTTCGCCCGCGGCCTTCACCCTGCTCCTTGTCGAGTTGAGCGAAGAGATGGGCCATCTCGATGGCGGCCAGGGCCGCCTCGAATCCCCTGTTGCCGAGCTTGGCGCCTGCCCGCTCGATTGCCTGCTCAATGGTATCGGCGGTGATGACCCCGAAGATGGTCGGCACACCGGTTTTCAGCGCGGTGGCCGCGACACCCCTGGCGGCCTCGCCCGCGACATAGTCGAAGTGCCGCGTGGCACCCCGGATGACCGCCCCCAGGCAGATGACCGCATCGTACCGGTGCATCGAGGCCAGACGCTCCGCAGTCACCGGGATCTCAAAGGCACCGGGCACCTTGACCACATCGATCTTATCCGGATCCGCCCCGTGACGCATGAGGGCATCCAAGGCCCCCTCGAGGAGCTTGGTCGTGATGAATTCGTTGAAACGGCTGATGACGATGGCGAAGAAAAATCCCTGGGCCGACAGGTGTCCTTCGAAATTCCGTGACATGATTCCTCCGTACCCTAACCGTGTCCCCCGCTGATTCGGTGGAGCAGGTGACCCAGCTTCTCCTGCTTGGCTGCCAGGTAGTCTCGGTTTTCCGGAACCGGCTGGACTTCCAGGGGGACGCGCTCCACGATGCGAAGCCCGTATCCCTCGAGGCCCACGATCTTGCCGGGATTGTTGGTGAGGAGGCGCATCTTGCTCACCCCGAGATCGACTAGGACCTGAGCGCCGATCCCGTAATCGCGGAGATCCGCCTTGAAGCCCAGCTTCTCGTTCGCCTCCACCGTGTCATACCCCTCGTCCTGCAGTTCATAGGCCCGGAACTTGTCGGCGAGCCCGATACCCCGCCCCTCCTGGCGCATGTAGAGGAACACGCCTCCGCCTTCCGCGGCAATCAGGGCAAGGGCCCGATCCATCTGTGGGCCGCAATCACAGCGCAAAGAGCCAAAGACATCGCCGGTCAGGCATTCGGAATGCACTCGGACCAGCACCTCATCGGCCGGGGTGATGTGCCCCAGGGTCAGGGCCAGGTGTTGATCGTTGCCGACCAGGCTCTGGTACAGGAGGGCTCGGAAGGTCCCGTGACGCGTGGGGACGGTGGCCGCCGCAGCCCGACGGACCAGCTTTTCGCGCCGCATCCGGAACGTAATCAGGTCCTGCACGGTGATCGTGCGAAGACCGTGACGCCTGGCAAACTCAAAGAGCTGGGGGACCCGGGCCATGCTCCCGTCCTCGTTCATGATCTCGCAAATCACCCCGGCGGGGTAGAGTCCCGCGAGCCGGCTCAGATCCAGCGCCGCTTCAGTCTGGCCAGCCCGGGCGAGGACGCCTCCTTCGCGTGCCCGAAGAGGAAAGATGTGGCCGGGCACGGCCAGGTCCTCTGGTCTCGTCTTCGGGTCCACGAGGGCCCGGATGGTCGTGGCCCTGTCCTGGGCTGAGACTCCGCTGGTGATGCCCCGCCGGGCCTCGACGGAGACGCAGAAGGCGGTTTCGTAGAGCGAGGTATTCTCCGAGACCATCAGGGGGATCTCCAGCTCGTCGAGGCGCCCACCCGGCAGGGAGACACAGATGAGGCCGCGCCCTTCTCTGGCCATGAAGTTAATGGCCTCCGGGGTGACGCGCTCGGCGGCCATCGTCAGGTCCCCTTCGTTTTCCCGGTCCTCGTCATCGACGACGATCACGATCCGCCCCTCTCGGATCTCTTTGATGGCGCTTTCGATGCTGTCAAAGGCCATGGATGTCTCCCGTCCCGATCTACGCGAACCCCTGCTCGCGGAGGAGTTGGGTGGTCAGGGGAGATCGGTCCCGCATGATCTGGCTGGAGAGCAGCCGTTCGAGATAGCGACTTAACAGATCCACCTCTATATTGACGAAACTGCCCGGTCCCTTCCACCCGAGGGTCGTTATCGCCAGCGTGTGGGGGACAAGGCACACAGAAAAGGTCTCGCGCAAGACCTCGACGAGGGTGAGACTCACCCCGTCGACGGCGATCGAGCCTTTGGGCGCCAGGTAAATACCCAGGGGAGGGGCAAAGCCGATCCATATCCACGTGGACTCCCCCGCCGGCTGCCGCCGGATGATTTGGCCGACCCCGTCCACATGCCCGGTCACGAAATGCCCTCCCAGGCGGTCCCCTACCTTGAGCGGCCGCTCCAGATTGACCCGATCTTGCGGCTTGAGATCACCGAGCGTGGTCCGCGCCAGGGTCTCGGAGGAGAGGTCCGCGGTGAAGATGGTCCCGTCGCCACGCACGACCGTGAGACAGACGCCGTTCACGGCAATGCTCTGTCCAACGGTGAGATCCATCAATTGCGTGTCCGTCTCGATGGTGAGGCGCGCGCCGGCCTCATCGCGCGTGAGGGCGACCACTCTTCCCTGAGTCTCCACGATGCCGGTAAACATCTCGCTATGGCACCCACGGGGAGGCTGGGGCGCTCAGGTAGCCCTCGAGGATGCAATCATCCCCGATGCGCTCCACAGTCAGGTGCCTGACGCGCAGGGCCTCCGCGAGCTTCTCCACCCCTTCCCCTTGCAGGAGCATCGGGGCCCTCTTGCCACCAACCAGGATAGGCGCAAGCATCAGCATCAGCTTGTCCACGATCCCTGCCTCAAGCGCGGAGGTGGCCAATCTTCCCCCTCCCTCGATCATGACCGAAGTGATCTCGCGACGTCCTAACTCACGGAGCAAGGCGGGGAGGGACACCCCCCCTTCGCCGGGTGGGAGCACCGTGACCTCTGCCCCGTGCTCTTCGAGTGTGCGGAGGCGAGCCCGGGAGATCCGGGGGGAGGTGGCCACGAGCACTGGACGTGACCCACTCCGCAAGAGGCGTGCCGTGACGGGGAGGCGGCCCCGGCTGTCGACGATTACCCGCAAAGGATCGCGCCCCTCCTGCCCACCCAACCGGGTCGTGAGCATCGGGTCATCTCGCAGGACCGTCCCGATGCCGACAACGACCGCATCCACCACGTTGCGGAGCTCGTGGACCCGACGCCTGGCCTGTTCGCCGGTGATCCATTGAGAGTCACCGGTCCGCGTGGCGAGCTTGCCGTCCAGGCTCATCGCGGCCTTGAGGATGACCAGAGGTTCCCCGGTCCGAATGTATTTGAAGTACGCCTCATTCAGTCGAACGGCCTCTTCCTCGAGCAGGCCCACCTCGACCGGGATCCCGGCCTCTCGAAGTCTCTGCATGCCACGGCCTGCTACGGCCGGGTTAGGGTCGTACGTGGCGGCGACCACCTTTACCACTCCGGCCTGAATCAGGGCGTCGGCGCAAGGAGGAGTCCTCCCGTAATGGGCACACGGCTCGAGGGTGACACAGCACGTCGCTCCCGTGGCCGATGCTCCGGCTGCCTTGAGGGCGACCACCTCGGCATGGTCACTCCCGAGAGCAGCATGGAACCCTTCCCCGATGATCATGTGGTTGCGCACCAGGACGGACCCGACCATGGGATTTGGGCTCGTCCGTCCCCTTCCCCGCGAGGCGAGCGCGAGGGCGCGCTCCATGTATCTTTGATGTACTTCGGCCATCGCCGTCCCGTAACAGGCAGATTTTTAAGGAACTTTTGCCCAAGCTAACACCGGGGGTGGAGGGTGTCAAGGTCAATTGCCGTCGAAGCCGACAGGATGCGGATCAGATGTCTACCGTGAAGAGGGCGGCGGCGAAGGCCGAGGGAGAGAAGGGCTGCAGATCCGTAATCCCTTCCCCGAGCCCCACATACCGGACCGGAATCTGCAGTTCGGTGACAATTCCTACCACCGCTCCACCTTTCGCCGTGCCGTCCAGTTTGGCGAGAATGAGCCCCGTAATGCCGATGGCCTGATGGAACTCTCGTGCCTGGACGGTGGCGTTGAGCCCGGTCGTGGCGTCCAGGACCAGCAGGGTCTCATGGGGGGCCCCGGGAAGATTTTTCGCAACGATCCGCTGGATCTTCTTGAGTTCCTCCATCAGGTTCTTTTTGGTGTGGAGCCGGCCGGCGGTATCGATCAGCAAGAGATCCACACCCCGCGCCTGGGCCGCCTGGAGGGCATCAAAGACCACGGCGGCTGGATCGCCCCCTGGCTGATGGGCGATGACCTCTGCGCCGGCCCTTTTCCCCCAGATGTGGAGCTGCTCGATGGCGGCCGCCCGGAAGGTGTCACCCGCCGCCAGCAGGACCCGCTGCCCCTCACGGGTCGCCCGATGTGCGAGCTTGGCAATGGTTGTGGTCTTGCCCACCCCGTTCACCCCTGCCGTCAACACGACATGAGGACGGCCCAAGGTGGTGGATGTCTCGGGGACCGAGAGGAGGGTCGCAACCTGCTGCTCCAGGAAGCGGAGAAGCTCCGCAGGATCGATCATTGACGCGGGGATGGCGTCCAGGAGGCGCCGGACCGTGGGCATCCCGAGGTCCGCGGTGATCAAGGTCTCCTCGAGCTCCTCCAGGAGATTCTGGTCTATACGGGGACGTCCGAGCAGCCGAGTCATGCGATCAGCAATCGCTTCTCGGGTCTTGCGGAGGCCAGCCACGAAGGGGGAGAAGAGGGCGGGGTAATCTGCCATGGTGCGATGGCCCGGCCTCGGTCACGGGACGGGTGCGGCCGCCGCCTGTTCCATCCGCTCTCCGAGCCGAACCGAAATCAACTTCGAGACCCCGGGCTCCTCCATGGTGATCCCGTAGAGCAGATCGGCTGTCTCGATGGTCCGGGGGTGGTGAGTCACGATGACGAACTGGGAGGCGGAACCGAGTTCGCGGATGAGGGAGGCGAAGCGATCCACGTTGAGATCATCCAGGGCAGCGTCGACCTCGTCCAACACGACGAAGGGGCTGGGATTGGTCGCCCACAGGGCCATGAGGAGGGCGATGGCCCCGAGGGTCTTCTCGCCGCCCGACAAGAGCGAAAGAGTCGTGGTCCGCTTGCCTGGGATCCGCACCCGGATTTCCACCCCGGGCTCCTCGACCTCGTCGCCGTCGCTCAGGACCAGCTCTGCTTCGCCGCCCCCGAAGAGACGCTGCCAGAAGCGGTTGAGCTGTTCGCTGACCGCAGCCAGGGTCTTCGCGAAGCGTTCCTGGATAGTCCGATTGATCTCGACGATGCTGGCCTTGAGCGAGGTGGCGGAGGCGGTGAGGTCTGCCGCCTGATCCGTCAGGAAGCGGAAACGCTCAGAGAGGGCCTCGTACTCCTCCAGGGCAGCCATGTTGATGGGGCCCATCGCCCCCATCTTCTGGCGGAGCTCTTCTCCCTCGTGTGCGAGGAGCTCCGGGTCCTGCAGGTGTTCTTCCGTCTGGAGACGCTCCCGGAGCGCATCCCCCTCCGGCACCTCCTCCTGCAGGCGCTTGTGGAGCAACGAACGCTCTGTGTCCAGAGCCGCCCTCGTCGCGGCGATGGCGGCCTGCGCCTGCTGGGCCTCGGCGAGCTCCCTCCTCGCGGTCTTGAGGGCCTCTTCCTGGATGATGAGAGCCTGCCGGAGTTGATCCCTCTCCCGCTGAAGTTCCTGGACCGCGTCGGTCTCCTCGGCCTCCCGCTGGTTGAGGAGTGTAACGGAGTGCTGGAGCGTGGCGATCTCCCGGGTGAGTCCGGCCTCCCGGGAGCGATCTGCCTCCTCCTCCTGATGGATCTCCGCCTCGCGCGTGCGCTCCCTGGCCAGATCGGCCTCGAGGCGATCTAGGGAGCGGGCGAGGGCCTCCCGGCGCTCCTGGAGAGACGTCGATCGAATCCGGGCCTCTGCCATCTCCCGTTCGCACTCCTGGCGTCGCGTCTGAAGGAGGGTGGCTTGCCGGTCGCGCTCGGCGGTTTCTCGCCTGAGCACCTCCTCCTGCCGATCCGACGCCACGAGCTTCGTCTGCGCATCCTGCAACACTTTTTCGAGATCGCCGAGTTCCTCGTCGAGGCGCGTAAGCTCCGAAGCCAGGAACGTTGTCTGGCTCCCGAGACGGAAGGCGACCCCGCGCACCTCGGCGAGCGATCGCTCCACCGCGTGGCGGGCCTCCTCCGCCTCTTTGAGAGATTCCTCGTGCCCGCTCAACACCTGCTGGCGATGTGACCGTGCCTCTTGGACCTTTTCCCATTCGCCTTCGACCCCGCGCAACTCTTCCGTCACCCGGGCGATGACGGCGGGAAGCTCCTCGAGCTCTCTGTGCCGACTCAGGAGGCTCCAGGCAATGGTGTTGCCTCCCTGTATGGGACCTCGCGAGCTCAGCACCGCCCCGGAGGTCGTGGCGACCCGAACTGGCCCGGGTAGTTTCCGCAGGAGCGTGAGGGCTGTGGGGAGATCCCGGACAATCACCGCGTCTCCCAAAAGGCCGCGGAGGAGGGGTTGCAGTTCTGCCGGTCCCTTCACGAACTCCAGGGCCAGTCCAACGATCTGCTGGGCTACCTCGGGCCCAAGGGAGGCTCCGACCTCTTCTAATGCCTTGCGAAGATGCGACGCCTCTTGACGCTCGGCAAGCCATTCCCCCTGGCGCGGTAGCAGCGTCGCCCACCCCGTTCCCTCCTGCTCGAGATAGCGGATCAGGGAGAGGGCGTCGGCGGCGGTCGGAATGAGAAGCCCCTGCTGGAGATCGCCCAGGAGGGCCTCTATTGCCCGCTCGCAGGCGGCTTCGGCCCGAATCAAGCGGGAGAGGGGACCAGCAATGGTCTGGCAGGCTTTCACCCCTGCCGCCTTCCCCTTGAGGAGAAGCTGCTGGCCTTCGCTCAGTCCCGCGAAGCCCTCCTCGAGTTCCCGGAGAGAGCCGAGGCGGCCCTCGAGTCGGCGGAGTTCTTCGCGGAGCTCGGCGCGCCGCCCGCCCAGCACTTCCTGGTGGGCCTGCAGGTTGGCCAGTTCCTCGGCAAGGGCCTTCCGCTCGCCGGTGAGGGCCTCAATCCGGGACGCGAGCTGGCCGAGCTGGAGGGTCAGTTCTCGGTCGCGGCCCGTGACGCTCTCTGCCTCGGTCCGCGACGCGTGAAGCTGCCGATCCGTGGTCTCCCGGTCTTGCCGGAGGAGTCGCTGCCGTTCCGTTAACGAGGCCACGTGGTTTCGCTCGCTGAGCAGTCGTTCGGTGAGCGTAAGGATCTCTTTCTTTCGCCCTCCCAGGGCCGCTTCGCACTGCTTCAGGTCCGTCTCGACGCTGGTCAGGGCCTCATGGAGTTCCCGGAGCTGCCGGGAACCCACCTCGATATCCTCCTCCGTGGCGGCCCGCCTCTTGCCGTCGGCCTCGAAATCCTGAAGGAGCCGATGGAGCCGCTCTGCGACACCCCTCAGTTGCTCCTGACGCTCCTCGCGTCGGCGCGTGAGGTCCTGGAGGAGGTTTTCGCGGGACCGCACCTCCGCCTCCTCACGCTCGCGCTGGCTTCGCAGGCTGTACAGCCGCTCCTGGCCCGCGGTGATCCGCTTCTCCAGCTGCAGGTCGTGAAGGCGGCCGGCCTCGAGCGAGGTCTCCTCCTTTGAGACGCGGAGCTGGCAGGACTCCTGCGCCGTGGCCACATCCCACTCCTGGTGGGTGATACGGTCGAGCTCCTCGTCGAGGCGGCGCTCTTCCCTCAAGAGGACAAGAACGTGAAGCTCCTTCAACCGGAGCGCCATGCGCTGGTATCGTTCCGCCTTTTTCGCCTGGCGGTGGAGAGAGGTGCGCTGCCGTTCGATCTCCTGCAGCACATCCTTGACCCTCAGCAGATTATGCTCCGCGGCCTCGAGCCGACCCAGGGCGGTGTTCCGGTTCACCTTGTACGACATGGTTCCTGCCGCCTCCTCGAGGAGGGCCCGCCGGTCGGCCGGTTTTCCGTTGAGGAGGGATCCGATGGCCCCCTGCTGGATCAAGGCGTAGGGTTCCCGGCCGAGCCCGGTGTCGAGGAAGAGGCGGGTGATGTCTTTGAGGCGACAGGGATTCTGATTGAGGAGATACTCGCTCTCGCCAGAGCGATAGAGCCGGCGGGCGATGGTCACTTCGTCGTAGGGGACTGCAAGTCGGCCTTGGACATTGGACAGGGTGAGGGAGACTTCAGCCATGCCGACCGGCTTCCGGTGGGCGTTGCCTGCGAAGATGAGGTCTTCCATGCGCTCCCCGCGGAGAGCCTTCGGGCTCTGTTCCCCCAGCACCCACAGCATGGCATCGATGATGTTGCTCTTGCCACAGCCATTGGGCCCTACGAGGGATGTCACCCCTGGTTGGAAATCGATGCTGACGCGGTCAACGAAGGACTTGAAACCGAAGAGGGTCAGGTTGCTGAGGTGCATGGGCCTCCGAAGAGGTCCGAAGACTTCGACGAGCTCAGTCGAATCGTCCGATGTCGCCGCCCCCGTCAGGCTTCGGACCGATATTCAGAGATTTTCGGCAGGGTAACACAGGCATTCCTTGGTGTCAAGGGAAATCCCACAAAATCAAGGGGTCATTCCTGGATGGACCGCAAAATATGGGGGTTCTCTCTCAAGTAGGTGAGCGCGCGGGTGGCTGCGTTCTGCTCGGCTTCCCGTCGGCTTCCGCCCTTGCCTCTCCCAAGTGTCTGTCCGTTGACCTGTACCTCGACCTCGAAGCGGCGGGCGTGGGGCAGACCTGACAGCTTGAGGATGCGGTACCGCGGAAGCGTCTTGAGTACGGCCTGAACACCCGTTTGCAGTTCAGACTTTGCATCGAGGGAAAGGTCAGGGCTCAGCCGGGGAAGGAGATGTTGCCTGAGGAACTTCGTCACCGCCCCGAGACCCCGATCAAGAAAGAGGGCGGCGACGAGCGCCTCGAACGCAGCGGCCAGGATCGTGGCTCGCCGTCGGCCTTCCGGCTCCTCGCTTTTTCCCATACGGAGCATCCCGGGCACTCCCAGTTGAATTGCCGCCTGGGCTAACGCGTGCCGATTCACCAGACTGGCCCGGAGGCGGGTCAATTCTCCCGGGGAGAGATTTGGAAAGCGCCGATACAGGTCGAGCGCTAAGACGAGTGCGAGGACGGCGTCGCCCAAAAACTCCAGGCGCTCAAAGGCTCTCCCTTTGGCTCCGACCGAAGGGTGGGTGAGCGCGGCCCGAAGCAGCGCCCGATTCCGAAAGCGCTGCCCAAGCACCGCTTCAGCCTCTCGGAGCCACGAATCCTTCTCCCTCATTATGCATCCGATGCTACACGAATCTGGCTGCTTTTACAGCGCGTTTGATCAGGGTGACCCCCATTAACTCTTGGGTCAGGCGTAGGGGGTAAGTCTATAGGTTTACTCGGGGCATGTGGCAGGCCCGAAACGGCTATTATTTACGTTGGTCAGGGAGGGTCTTGCTACTCCTGAGATCTCGGATATGCAGATAAATCCACCAGGATTCAAGAGGGCGCCGATGCTTAGCTGAGTGCTGACGGCTCGGTCATCGATCGGCGGGTTCAGAGTTACCGTGAAGGTCGTGAAGTCTGGTACGGATCCAGTCACCTCGAGGCTTCTGCTATCTACTCGATTGCCGGTCTGGTCCTCTGTTGCTATGGCTTCGATCCGGGCTACGCTGACGTTCTTGAATTTCATGGTAACGGTTATCGGCGCAATGCCGGGGATGCGATAAATTGAGTTGCCTCCAGATCCGGTTGCAACCCAATGGGGTCCCCCCACCCTTTTGATCTTGGCGGCGATGGCGCCTTCCTCATTGCCTAACCGGCCCTGGAAGACCAGGACAAGGGACCGTTCGGAGGTGGGTGGGCTCAGAGGGAAAGCCAACACGGTGCTGTTAGCCCCTGGACCTAAGCCCAAATCAAAAGATGCCCCCTCCACAGGACTGCGGACACCATTGGCGTCATCGATGTACGCGGTGAAGGTTCCCTCCATCCTCTCACCGGATGTGTTCGTAATAATTGTCGTAAACGAATCTAGTTGAAAGCTCACCAGGAAGTCGAAGGTCCCGCGGAAGAAGTAGTCGAGGAGGCTGGCGGAATATCCTACCGCGCGAGGAATGAGGAGTCTCGCATACTCTTCGTGCACCTTATCATCATTCAGTCCACCTCGTATCTCCTGGGCAACGCCAAAAAACCGGCTCCAAAAGGATCTTTTGCTGACCGTGGCTAAGTGTTGAACGGGTTCGCCTGGGGCGTCAGCTCTCTTGCGCCAATACTTGCGATTGTTCCTCAGGTCTACCCATTCCTCGACGTCTCCAGTGCTTGGAAAAGGCGAAAAGTGGCTGTGGGATGCCTCCAGCCGATTCGCAAACACCGTATCGTCGCTGAAGAAATTCGCGTTAGAATATTCGGTGATCCCTATCCCCAATTGAGAAGTGATCGCTGGATTCGTTCCATCGTATCGATCCGTATCCCATATCCGCGCAATCGGGACAGGCGCATCAACGGCGTCTTGGCCAAGAATGGGAATATCGAGAATGGAGCGATCGGGGCGGAGGGGCGATTGGGCAAAGGACCCAAGAAACCGTTCCGTGGCTTCATCCGGCTTCTCTTCGGGCTGTGGTTCCGCCTGAAGCTCGACCCACTCCTCGTAAGGGTCACCACCGGTATGTTGATCGTTTCTGACATGGGCAGGAACTGAGGAATCAGCGATCAGGTGCATTACCTGGCCAATTGCGCGAAAGGTCTCGGCAAACCATTTCTCCCTCTCGGTTGGGCTTGCAGCAATGAGCGCGTTAATGTACGCCTTCCGTGCGTTCACCCACGAAAACCCTTGGTTGGCGTCTTGGCCCCAAAGGATCGAGGAGGTACCACTGAGAAGGCCATCGTCCAACCCAGCGTTTCGCCACGGGGAACGAAGGGGCCGGTGAAAGTGGTTGCGAGTATTCGTAACTGGCACGTCCTCGAGAGCGCCGGCTTCTCCAATCCAGTCGATAACACGCTTACCCATTATGATTTGGTTAGTTCCATTCTCGAAACTAAGATCATTTTGGAGTCGTACGTCGAGGCTTGATGCGCGGGCCGCTCCCACATTGATGGCATTATGTGTGCGATCGTGATATGCGTGGGACAAGGGTGTATAGCCCACTAGAAGGGCAAGCACAGCCGCTATTAGTCTCGTCGGTCGCCTACTCATTGCCTTGTTGGCCCCTACCGGGCGTAATAGCAGGAAGCCCAAGTTGAGCGCGTTCCTCATTAAGAGCCTTCAGTAACAGCGGCGTGTGATCATACGGAAAAGAAGGGGCAAGTCCGAGATCTAACGCCTCCTTCCGGTTTTCTACCCTTCTCATATATACACGCGTGGGATCGCGGTATCTGCGTACTCCGGGCCCTACTTCGATGCGATACGGTATATACCCCGGAGCAAAGAAGATAATCGCGGGGCTTTGCACCCGCACGACCGATGGCTCACGCGTAGTCTTCGGATGGGAGGGTACCTTGAACTTACCATCGGTGTCTGTTTGCATCTCGATGGCCGCGTGAAATTCCTCATGGATGCGCTGTGTAGTCGGCGAATAGATATCACGCTGCCAAATAAGCACCACGAGCACTCCTGCCAGCGACTTGCCTGTGTCGATGTCGAGGACCTGGCCTCTATAGTAACTATTGGAGGGCTCGCTGCCTGACGCACAGCTCCCAAGCCCAAGGGCCAGGACGACCGAAAAACACATCCAGAAATGCACCATTCTGTGCACGCTAAAAGAAAGCGATCCGCCAGATCCCATCAACATCCCTGATGAACTCTACGTTATAGGAGAATGTTACCCCGTCTTCTGTGCTCAGAAGTTCGTATTGAGCCCGGTGTCCCCGGATGGCCACAAATCGAATGCCCTCAAGTTCTTGACCAAGCGTAGGGAGAAAGGGCGCAAGTGCAGTGAAATCAAGCCGAAACTCTTCCCTGAAGTCCTGTGCAATGAACTCAAGAGCCTCCTCGATCCGCCCCTCGCGTAGAGCACCGCGCATCCCAGTCCATTTGCTCTGAAGGACGTTGTCCAGGCCAGCACGGTCGTAAACCTGGACAACCGTGCCGGCAGTAAATCGATTCCCATCAGAGTCGGTAATGGTTGCAGATGGGGTGTAGACCCCAGCTTGCGCATAGGTAAAGCTCTGCCCCTCCAGACTCGTCCCAGTGAATTCTATCAACCCGTCGCCCTCGCGGTCCAACTCGACAGCAGTGGGCACGGGGCCACCAACGAGCGAGAACGACACCCGCAGCGGCGCTACGCCACTTGCTGGACTCGCCCGGAGCGTGACTGCAGGTGTCGGCGCCGTTGCGACCGTGACCACGATGCTCTGGGTGGCGCTGGCGCCCGTGACTGTCGTCGCAATGGCGGTCAGGGTCGTCGTCTCGGGGCTCACTGGCACGTGAGCGGCGAAGGTATTGCCCACAACGGCGGCAGGAGACGAGTTGACGGTGACGCCGACTTCGAGGCCGCCGGCGTCCACGAGGCCACGCACCAAGACAGAGTCGGCCGTAACCGTGGCGCCGGGGGTGGGGTCGGTGATCTGTACGACGAGGACGATGCTGGGGGGTGGCGGGGTGGTCTGCTGCTGGGTGGGCGCGAGGGCTGCGGCGCTTGTTAGGCCTTCACCCTTGGCCCCCGTGGCATAGACCTTAAGCTGATTGACCTGGTCAGGGAGGAGAGGCACATCGAGGCTGAAGCGGCCTTCACTGTTTGGGAAGGTGGTCACCTCTTCCTGGCCACCGCGGACCGTGATGCGCGCCTCCGGCTCCGTGGTGCCCGCCAGGGTGACCTGGGCCTCACGGGTTGTTGCCGGGTGGTCTGCGAGCGAGGGCGGAGCGGGCGCGAGGAAACGGTAGATCCGGCCGGCCTTCGGATCCGTCACGTAGAAGTTACCCTGGGGATCGAATGTCAGGCCCCAGGGTCGCTCAAAGTCCTGCGCAAAGCGGGTGAAGGTTCCGTCGGGGGCGACCTTGAGCATCAGGCCGCCGTCTTTCGGTGTCTCAGGGTCTTTTTTGACCGCCAGGAAGAACTGTCCGAGGACATCCCGCACGAGCCCCTTGGGGCGCTTGAAGCGTTCTTCGACGAGGACGTTCGCGTCACCATTGGCCTCAATCTGAAAGAGGGTCCCTTTGAGTGGGGGCTCCTTGGGTTTAAAGCCTTTGGCCACGACGGTGAGGGTCCCCGCCTCATCGGCCACGACGCCGGAGGGGCGCCGAAAACCTGGGTGTGAGGCGAGAATCTGTCCATCCTCGGCATTGATGCGAGACACCGTCCCCCGGAAGGCTTCAGGCGGCTCCTCCGTTTCCTCGTCCTCTTCGGCGTCAGCAGCAGGGGCGTCCTCGGTGCCTTCGTCGTCGTCCGGCTCGACCTGCTGCTCTTCCACTGCGGGATCCTCCTGGGACCGGAGACCGCCCCGGGTCGAGAGGAGGAGGCGGTTGTCTCTATCGAACGCGAGCTGCTTCGGCTTCCGGAAGTTCTCAGCGACGATGCTCACGCTCCCGTCGTTGGGGGTGCGCTTCAGCAGCACGCCCTTCGACCAGGCCCCCTCCTGGTGTTCCTGGAAGGCGTCCGCAACGACATAGAACGTGCCATCCTCCCCCCGAACGAGCCCCCGTGGTTGCTCCAGCCGTTCGAGGAGAATCGTCAGACTCCCGTTGGAGGCACGCTGCCAGAGGCGGCCCTCCTTGCGGTCCGTGAAAAAGACCGTCCCGTCGGGATCGACGGCCACACCGGTCGGGGCGAGGAAGCCGTGGACCAAGAGTTCAAGGGGAGCTTTGCCGGTGGGCGTTTTGGGCACGTCGGCTCTGACGGAGACGAGCACGAACGTCGCCAGCAGGAGGAGAAGCGTGAAGAGCGAGAGTCGCCGGAGTGCCATGCGGCCCTTCCTGATACGGGTTCAGGGCAACCCGCAAGCAGGGCTCCACAACACTCACACCGCTACCAGCGGCCATCTGCATTGTCAACATCAATGTTGGGGATGGAAGCGCTTGCGCTGCAAATTCCTCGACAACATGTCACATAGCGACAGAATGCCACCTCGCTTTCGGAGTTTTCCGACGTTGCAATCAGAGAAAGAGGGCGAGGCAGATGGGCGCTCA
>Ga0209619_10000446_pt1 | contig 28759 bp, 27 predicted proteins | sample Rifsed16ft3_FD_184011 | JGI IMG/M metagenome (GOLD analysis project Ga0209619, IMG submission 184011) | Soil microbial communities from Rifle, Colorado, USA - sediment 16ft 3 (version 2) | ecosystem: Environmental > Terrestrial > Deep subsurface > Rock core/Sediment | place: Rifle, Colorado... | reverse complement strand
CCCCCGCCGTTTGCCGGCTGATCGGTTTTCACCGTAAATCCGTTGAAATGGGCATCCACTCTGGCCCCGCCCGGGAAATCTACGATCATTTCCATATCGACATTCACTCCACTGAAAAGATATTTACATATTCTTTGATGGCAATCCGCTTAAAAGGTTGCACTTTCTTTTGGCAGGGGCGCCGGGCTGTTGGCCGGCCGTTTATACCAAAAATAGCGCCAGTACAGGTAGATAGCGATCCCATAGAGAAGAATGGTGGCAGCGAACGCCGGCTTGAATCCATAGTTGATCTGTATCCAGCCGCTGATCTGCGGACTGAAAGCCCAACCGACGTTGTTCGCCATGCTGACCAGGCTGGCAACGGTGGCGCGCGCTGACGGAGCGACCTTTTCCATCACAAAGGTTTGGTAAACCGGTCCGCTCATGTTCATCAGCGTCAGGCGCACATAATAGGCTGCGGCGCTAAAGAAATAGACCGGCGAGAAGCCCATCATAAACAGGAAGGGGATCGACAGCGCCTGGGTCACCACCACCACTTGAATTTTGCCAAAACGGTCTGCCAGCGGCGGCGCCAGCAGCAGACCTATGCCCATCGCCAGCGATCCCCAGGCGAACATGGAGCCGATCACCGGATCGGGTTGGTGATACACCTGCCGGTAGAAGACATTCATGAAAGGCATGATCAGGCCGGCGCCCAGCGAGACCACCAGCATGGGCAGGATCAGGCGGCTGAGCAGCCGGGTGTTTTTGGTAAAAAAGCTGATGGGCGCAAACATCGAGCGCTGCTCGCGGGTTAGCTGAGTCGGCTGCAGGAAAAGCAGCGGCACAATACCCGCCGATGCCGCGATCGCGATCACCGCCAGCGACCAGCCGTAGGCCAGCGGACTGGTGGGTGTGCCCCCCTGCAGCCCGGACATCCAGGTTGGCAGATAGCCGCCAATCCAGTTGCCGATGAAGCCCGATGCCATTTGCAAACCCGAGGCGAAGCTGAACAGGTAGGTGCGTTCTTTTTCGCCGCTGTTTTCCATCAAAAACGGGCCCATGGCTACGCCGTTCAGGCTTTGCCCCAGGCCGAGCACCACGCTCATGGCGATGAACACGCCAGAAGTCGGGAAAATGACCATAAAGGCAATCGCCACGATCACCAAAGCGCCGCCGTAAATCATGGCGCGTTTTTGCCCGATTATGTCCACCAGGTAACCCATGGGCAGCGCCGCGATCAGCGCGGTAAGGCTGCTGGTGGTGATCAACGTGCCAAGAAGTGCTTCGTTGTATCCCAGACTGAGGACATAAAAGTTGAACAGCAGCCGGTACACACCCAGCGCGGCGCCGGTAGCCACCACGCTCAACAGATAGAGGCGGGCATTGGGATGGAAAGCGCTGATTCGTTCGGCGTAAATGGAAAGGGCTTTTTGGACCCGCGGGAATTGGCGCATAGACTTCGAATGGTCTTTCGGCGAGGATACTATTATTCGTTTTGCAGTGTTCGGAGTTGTTGAAAAGATTCGCTTCATTGTAAATGACCCGTTGATGGTTGACCACCTCGTCCTGTCATAAATAGCAGCTTAATATGTCACATTGCAGGATTAATATTTACTAAAAAAATGGACAAAGAAGTGCACATAAATAATGATATTTGCCACTACAAATGGAAACCAGGTGAAAGTAATATAAATGCAATGTTAGGGCAAGATTCCGCGGACATGGATATTTTTCAGGGCTTCAGCGAGCACCAGCTTGAACTGCTGGACTCGGCGTTTGAAGCTTGCCTTTTGCCGCGGGATACCCACGTCTTTGAGCAAGGGCAGTTATCCGATTATTTATACATTTTGACCTCCGGTAAGGTTATAATCCGTTATAAGCCTTATGATGGTCCGCCTTTGACCGTGGCAACCATCAACCCGGGCGGGGTATTTGGTTGGTCTGCCGCTCTGGGGCGCTCGGTGTACTCTTCCGGGGCCTTGGTGGTGGAGGATAGTCAGGTTTACCGTATTCGTAAGGATCGCCTGGTCGAGTTGTGCGCTGAAAGTCCGGACACCAGTGCAGCGCTTTTGAAGCGGCTGGCAAGCGTGGTTAACCACCAGTCGGATCCAGCTCACGGCGAAATCCTCAGAATTCTTAAAGATGGTGTGATTCCCGCAGGGGAGTTCATCCACAGGAGCGCAACAAATGGCCGATGAAACCCCCAAATACAGCATCAATGATCAGTTGCGCGGCCTGGTTGAACAGTTGAGCGCGTATATCGAGACTTACCATGGCGGCGAAGTCGAATTTATCGATTTTGACGGCAAGGTGGTCAAAGTGAAACTTGGCGGCGCCTGCCTTGGCTGCCCACTCTCGCCGGTCACCGTCAAAGGCTGGGTTGAGGGTACCGTCAGGCAGTTTTTCCCGGAAGTGGAAAGCGTTCAGACCGTCGAATAACGTTTTTATGAATCTAAAAGGCCGGAGCTGACTCCGGCCTTTTTTGTTGGATTTTCTATGGGTTCAACCGGTCGATTTCTGCTTGCAAGACAACTTTAATCTCTTCGAAATTCAAATTGGCTTCTGTGCAGTAATCCTTTACCTTGACACCCGGCGCGGGAATGGCGGCGCCGATGGTTGATACAATAAATTCCGGGCTTACACCCCAATCCAGTAGTTCCTGGAAGGTGGTTTTACCCTTCAAGATTGTGTCAGTGTTCTCTTCTTCCAGCTTAACCTCTTCGGTGGGGACCTGGGTGAGAGTGGTCATGGGCACTTCCAGCGCGATCGAATGCGCTTCCAAATAAGCCAGTTGCTCCACGGTCAAGGTTGCCTTGCTCTTCAGTAATTCGACGGCTGGTGCAGGAAGGAAGGTCTCTTCAACCAGTTCGTACGGCAGCCCGGTATACAGGGCGGTGAAATATCTTACCGATCCAGTACCGATTTCCGTTCCAGCTTCCGCCTGGACTGCATATAAAGTTTCCAGATCCTTAATGGCGTAAGCAGCTGCATCACGATCAGCGGGGATGGCAAAGGCTTTTGCCAGGTCCTCAACCGGGACCTTGAAGGAGTTTTCGATATCCTGGAAGGTATACGAGCCGCGGATATCGGCCGGATTATATTCGCCGGCAGCCTCGCCCTCGGTGAACGTGGCGGGCACTTTTTGCGATTCAGTCTGCCACCAATTCATTGCGGTGGTAAAAATGATGCTGCCAAACAATATGACGAACAGGATTACAGCCAGAGGTTTTGCGGTGAGTTTCATCTTATTTTGCTCCTGCCACAAAATCAACCGTGCCAGCCGCCGGACAGCGGGCTTCTGATGTGCATTCCAGACAACTGATGCACTGGTGATCGCGGACGATGGTTTTGTCGCTGACTTTGATATTCATCGGGCAGTAGATATCGCAGGCGCCATCCAATTTGCAGGTCCCAGCTACCCGGCGGATGCGGAAAATTCTGAAAAGGTTGGAAACCCCCAACACCGCGCCGTACGGGCAGGCGTATTTGCACCACGGACGTTCGACAAATAACGATCCAGCCAATGTGACCACCAGAATAATCAATCCGCCGATGGCAATTTCACTGCTCCACAAGTTGAACAGGGTAAAGTATGGATCGAATTCCGCGAAGACAAGGCTGCCGCTGGCGGCGGTCATATAGACGATCCATGCCAAAACCAGGTAACGCAGATAGCGCAGCCAGCGGTCAAATTTGGCGGGAATGAAGCGGTTGTAGCGGCGCTTGAAAATCTTTTTGCCCAGCCGGCCAAACCATTCCTGGATCGAGCCAAATGGGCAGATCCAGCCGCAGAAGACTGGTCCGAAAAGGATGGCGAGGATGAATCCGACAATCATGAGGATGAAAGCTGACTCGTGGATTTTTTGGACGAAGGTGCCGCTGACGGCATATTGATAAATTGTCACCACACCGCCGAATGGACAGAGCGCGTGGAGCGATGCGCTTGAGAGGAATGGGATCCCCTTGCCGCTCTCCGCCAGCGTATGGTTGACCGAGATCAGGGCGATCAGGGCAAAAAAGAAGATCTGCACCAGATTGCGCACCCAGATTCGCCGCCGGGTAAATTTATTCCAGTATTTTGCAATTGTCATGAACCACCTGCCTGAATGGGATAAAAAAGACCAGTTTCTGTGGAAACTGGCTTTATGGTACTAAATTGTTATTTAGATGAAATTGATTAGTTATTAATTTTTGATTTATTCAGGCAAAATGTATCATTTTATGTGACACGGCATGACATTCGTCGTCACTCCAGCAGCACCTCGATGTGTTCGCCGTCCTCATCGTTGTAAACATCCACCACCTGACCTATCTCGCCGGCGCGGATGGCATCCAATATTTCCCCCATCTGTTCCTGTTTGATCTCGGGCGAAAAACGCGCACCCATTTTGACTCCGGCATTCAACACGGTCACTGGCAGGCGCACGTTGACCCGGGTTTTTCCGCTGGCGACATCCGTAATCCGCACCCTCAGCCAGCGCGGACCGCCAGAAGTGATAGCAGGAGGCGGGGGCGGCTGCGGAGAAGGAAAGGCAGGCTGGGGCGGGCGGCTCTTATCCAGCGCCTCCAGCAGGCGAATCCCTTCCTGCGCGGTAATTTTCCCCTGTTGCACCAGGTTGAGGATCTTCAACCTTTCTTCGGATGTGACCACTCTGCGGGCCTTCCTTGATTCTTGGCTTGAATTCTTGTATCTTTATTGTACTTGTAAAAATCATCAAAGAGATCGGGCACGCCGCACCGGTTTGACCAGCTTGCCCGTCTGAACAAACAGGAGGTCTGGAATGCACGACCTGTGGCAGCTATTTTTGATGTTTGTGAAGGTGAACCTGTTGACCACCTCCGGCCCGGCTTCGGTGGGGCTGTTATATAAAGAAGCTGTCGGGAGGTTGATGGATGAATCGCAGTTTGTCGAAGCGGTCGGTTTTTCCAGCGTTCTTCCCGGCAGCGATGCGCTCCAGCTGGCTATGTTTGTCGGATATTCAGCCCGCGGCATTCCCGGAGCATTGGTGGCGCTGGCCGGGTCGATCCTGCCGCCCACGCTGATCATGCTGCTGATCGTTACCGCGCTTAAATTCGTCAGCGGTGAAGTCTGGGTGGGAAATTTCGTACGCGGTCTTACTCCGGCGGTGGCAGTGCTGATGGTGATTGTGGCGGTCAAAATTTTCCGCGGTGAAAGCGGCACCCCGATTGGGCTCTTCACAATTTTGGTCGCGCTGGGCAGTCTGGCGGCTCTGCTGCTCAAAGTACCGGCGCCGTTTGTGCTGCTTGGCGCGGGTTTGCTTGGGATTGTAGTCCTGCGATGAGTACCAATCCAGAAGTCGTCCTTTGTCTTCAAGCGGGATTGCCCGAATATCCGGATGTCGAATACGGCGTAAATATCGCGATCCTGCTGCAAGCGCCTATGAAATTTCTTTGTATGCGCGGCAAGGCTGGCACATCCTCACTGGAGCAGGCGGTAGCACAGGGAACAGAGAAACTTCTGGCAGCCGGGTTGTCCTTTGAGGTGGAATGGGCCAAAGGTTCGGTGCCCGAAGCCATCGAAATTGCTGTGCGGGATCACCCACAGGCGCTGGCGGTCTTTAGCGATCGCAACCGGCCGATGTGGCGGCGCATGCTGCGGCTTGGACGCTTCCGCCACCTTATGGCGGACGTGAGCAGTCCGCTGCTGCGTCTGCGCGATACCTGCTGGCCGCTCAAAGAGATTATGGTGTGCAGCGGCGGTATGGCGTATACCATTCGATTGGAAAAAATGGCGATCCGTCTGGCGAAAGCATCCGGCGCGCGCCTGACCCTGCTGCATATTGTCGAGCCGGTCACGCTGGATTATTCGCTGGCGCGCGAAATGCATGATCATTGGTCAGAACTGATCGAAACGCACACCCCCCAGGCGCGGCATTTCATTCAATCCATTGCCATCGCAAAAGAAGCCGGCGTGGAAGCCCGTTTATTGGTGAGGCATGGACAGGTGGTACAGGAAATCATTCAGGAAGCCAAGACCGGTGCTTACGATATGATCGGTCTTGGCTCCGCTTATAGTTCGCGTTCGCTGCGCGGTTTATACCGGCCTGATGTCACCGCCCTGGTATCAGCCTCGGTGGACTGCCCCATCTTGACCATGCGCGGCAAGGCCAGCGATACCTTCGAGCAGGAGTCTTAAACCTTTCCCTCGCTGGCTTCCCATTTGCGAACCGCGCTCTGAATCAGGGCTTTGATTTCCGGGTCGGGCACGGCTTCGATGCCAATGTATTTGTTGGCGCCAACCCACACCACCACACCGTTGGTGTATTCCTCGCCAAGGTGGATATTGTGGGTAGCGTAAACGGTCTCTGGCAACATTTCCTGCAGCACATCGTCGATCTGGCCGACCATGGTCTTGGAACGCGGTTTTTCAATCGGCGCCGGTCGTACAACCGGGATGACCGGGATGGGCGGCAGCCCGGGTGCAGGCGTTGGTGCAACGGCGGCGGGAGCAAGTTCTTCCGAAGGTGCTTCGGAGGCAGCCGGTTCCTCGGCTGCGGGCATCTCAGCATCGGCAAGCAAGCTCTCAGCCTCAATTTCCGGTACTTCCGGGGTTTCATCACGAACCGGTGTCTCGGCGGCGGCTTCAAACGGAGGAGCTGTCGCTGCCAGGGGCGGCTCCACTACGGGTTCTACCGGGGCAGCGGAAGGCGGCGGCTCAACGACAGGAACCCCAAGCCAGGTTTGCCAGTTGCGCGCAGCATCCTGCAAGTTGCGCAGCTGGTCTTCCGGGATGGAACCGCGGTTCAGGTAAACCTTGCCTTTAACATCGGTGACCAGTTTTCCGCTGCGTGATTCGCGGTACAAATTGGCAATGCTCTCGAAGCGGGTTTCGGGCAGGACCGGCATTTCCGGGACGATCAAGTCGTCCATGACCGGGCTGTGCTTTTCAGCTTCTTCTCTGCGCCGGCGTTGGTCGCCCACCAAAGTCATAATCAAGACGCCTGCCAAAAAACCGACAGCGGCAAAAATTAGTGCGGGGACGAGTAAATTGGTAGATGTGAACATATTAACCTCGCTCTCCAGGTGGGGACGGTTGGCAGAACGGACAAAAATGCGTGCCGCGCTGCCCGACTACAATTTTTTCGATTGGCGTGCCGCAGACCGGGCAGGGTTGACCGCCGCGGCCGTAAGCCCGAAAATGATTTTGAAAATCACCGCCGCGGTACACCCAGTCGAAGCTGGCGCCGTTGCGGCGGATGCCTTCCTGCAGCACGCTGCGGATGGCTAACCATAAATGTTCGATTTGAAGGTTCGTCAACGCAGCAGCCGGTGTCAACGGGTGAATTTTGGCCAGGTGCAGCGCTTCGTCGGTATAGATGTTGCCCAGCCCGGCCACAATCGACTGGTCCAGCAGCAGCGGTTTAAGACTGCGCTGACGTCCCTTCAGACGGGCAGCCAAATCGTTGACGGTGAAGTCGGAATCGAGCGGTTCCGGACCCAAGCCGGATAAGACTTCACTGGAGTCGCTCACCAGCCAGGCGCGGCCAAACTTGCGCGGGTCGTTCAGCACCAGCCGCAGACCGTCCTCAAAAAGCAAAGTCAGGCGGTCATGCGTTGCCAAAGGCCGATAAATGCCGGTTTCATCCAGCGTCGACTCGACCCGGATGTCGCCGCTCATGCGCAGGTGAATCAATAAAACATCCCGGCTGAGGGACAGCCAAATAAATTTGCCGCGCCGGGCTGCGTCCGTCAGCGTTTGCCCGCTCAAACGATCTGAAAATTGATCGGCTGCCGGGGTCACCAGCGACCCTTGCCACAATACCTCGCCGCCAGTCAGCACACGCCCGACCGCCGGTGGACCTTCCCGTCCTCCGGTTTTTAATGCGCGGACAATGGTCTCGACTTCAGGAAGTTCAGGCATGGCCGAACCGTTTACTGGGGATGTGGATTACTCGTTGAACAATTCTCCAACGCTGCGGCCTTCGTTGGCGCGGTGAATAACTTCACCCAGCAGCGGTGAAATAGTCAGCAATTTAAGGCGGTCGCCGAATAATGCCAATTTATCCGCCGGTATCGGGATGGTGTCGGTGGTGACGAATTGAGTGACCGGCAGTTCCGCCAGGCGGGGAGCGGCTTCGGCAGACAACACCGGATGCACGAACGACATATAAATATTACGCGCGCCGCTCTGCTTCAACAGGTTAACCGCATTGATCATCGAGCCGCCGGTGTCGATCTCATCGTCCACCAGGATCACATCGCGGTCGTAGATGTCGCCAATCAGCGTCAGGGCTTCAGCCTTGGCATTGTTCGAAAGGCGCCGCTTCTCAATAAAGGCCAGGGGCAATTGCATTGTTGCGGCGTAATTGCGCGCTTTTTTGGCAAAGCCAAGGTCGGCGGTGACGACCACCGGCGAATGCAGGTGCGGCTGCAGCGCCTTGAAGTAATCGGTCAAAATGTAGAAGGCTGTCAGAACATCGCCGGGGATGGAGAAAAAGCCCTGAATCTGCCCGGCGTGCAGGTCCATGGTGACATAGCGGTCCGCGCCAGCGACTTCGATCATATCCGCCACCAGGCGGGCGGTGATAGGTACACGGGGCTGGTCTTTCTTGTCGGAGCGCGCATAGCACAGGTAGGGTACCACCGCGGTGATACGTGCTGCCGAGTCCAACCGCAGCGTCTGGATCATGATCAGCAGTTCCATCAAGTTGCGATGCACTGGCGCCGGTGTGGTTTGAATGACGTAGCAATCCTGTCCGCGTACGCTGCCGTGTAGTTTTACAAATAAATTGTCGTTGGGAAACTGAATGACATCGCGTCCGCACAGCGGCAGGCTCAGGTAGGTGGCAATCTTTTGCGCCAGGTCTGGGCAGGCTGTCCCCGCATACAGCCTGATTTCACCGTATTTCATCCCATCTGGACGCATATGATTGTGAATAGGCATTTGTTATTCCTTTAAACAGTGTGTTCAGGGTTTGGTAATAAGTGCCAAGGCAGTTGGTGAACCCATGTAATTTTACCGGTAATACCGCAAACCCGGGTCAGCAGTATCGCCTGACTTAAGGAGACAGCCGGTTGGGTCCGCGGAAGAGGAACACCGCTTCGCGAATGTTCTGCAGGTTAAGCATTACCATCAGCAGACGCGACAGTCCCATGCCAAAACCGCCGTGCGGCGGGCAGCCGTAACGGAAGAAATCCAGATAGAACTGGATCGTTTCCAGCCCCAGCCCTTTTTCCTGCGCCTGTTTGGTCAAGATTTCGTAGCGGTGTTCGCGCTGCGCGCCGGTGACAATTTCGGTGCCATTGGCGATCAGATCGAAGCTCTTGGTCAGCTCAGGACGGTCGGCGTGGCGCATATGATAGAAGGGGCGCACTGCGATCGGCCAATCGGTCAGGTAGAAGAAATCGTGGTTGTAGGTCTTCTTGACCCAGTTGTACAGCGTGCGTTCGCCGCCCGGGTCGATATCGCCTTTCTTTTCGGGGGGCAGCTGGTAACCCTCTTCTTTGAGGATTTCAACGGCACGGGCCATGGGGATGCGCGGGAATGGCACCGTCGGCACTACCAGGTCGACGTCGAACATGGCTTTGATCTGCTCGCCGTGCACTTCCTTCACGCGCCCGTAAACATAGGCCAGCATATTTTCCAGCTGCACCATCACGTCCTCATGCGATTCGACATAGGATACTTCCATGTCGATGCCGGTAAACTCGGTCATGTGGCGCGAAGTATAGGACGGGTCGGCGCGGAAAACCGGGCCAATTTCGAAGACCCGTTCAAAACCGGCAGCCATTGCCATTTGCTTGTAAAACTGAGGTGACTGAGCCAGGTAGGCTTTGCCCTCAAAGTAATCCACTGTGAATAACTCTGCGCCGCTCTCGCTGGGTGCACCCAGAAGCTTGGGGGTGTGGATTTCCACAAATTGGTGCTGGTGCCAGTATTCGCGGAAGGCCATCTCGGCGGTGGTCTGAATTTGGAAAATGGCGGTCACCTGCGGGCGGCGCATGTCGAGGTAGCGCCAGTCCAGACGGTGGTCGATGGCTGGAAGAGTCTCGGCGAAAGGGTCCAGCGGCAAGGGGGATTCAGCTGTGCCGTCGATACTCAGCGTCTCCAGTTGCACTTCCAGTCCGCCAAGTTTGACCACCGGGTTGTCCACCACCGTACCACTGATGGTCACGACCGATTCCGCGCCGAGGGTTGAAATTTGCTGCGCCAGCGCCTCATCATTGGCTTTCCAAAAGGCGACCTGCACCAGACCGGTCAGGTCGCGGATGATGAGAAACTGCATTTTCTTCTGGTCGCGCAGCGTTTGCAGGAATCCCTGAATTTGAACTTTCTCTCCGATGTGACTGCGTAAATCTCCGATAAAAGTGCGTTGCATAGTTTTCTTCTCCTGGGCGTGGGTGAGGGAAAGCGGCGTCCCTTATGAATGAGTATATATGGCCTTTAATGAATTGGGGCTTCTGGTTGAAGGCTGACCAGGTGTTTGGCAGCCTGGTAAGGTGAAATTCGACGGGTTTCCAGCTCTACGAGCGCGGCAGCGAGCGCTTCTGGCGGCAGTGCTTCACGCCAGTGGGCAGTCAATTCAGCCTGGACCAGCACTTCCAATTCCGCCAGCAGCCGGCTGCGCTCGCGCAGCTGCCAGGCGCCGGTCTCGCGCAAGTGGCGGGCATGCGCATCGATGGCTTCAACCACCGCGCGAATGCCCTCAGCTTTGGTGGCAATGGTCTGCAGGACGGGCGGAATCCACAGCGGGGTGGGGCTGCCTGCCGGGACCTGGTGGGTGGGGTGACCCAATTCCAGCATGGCGCGCAGGGCACGCACGGTGCTGTCCACACCGGGGTGATCGGCTTTGTTAATCACCAAAATATCGGCAATTTCCAGAATGCCAGCTTTGATAGCCTGAATATCATCACCCATGCCGGGGGCTTCGATCACCAGCGTGGTGTGCGCCAGGCGGGCAATGTCAACCTCGGATTGGCCTGCGCCGACGGTCTCCACCAGCACAATATCGAAACCTGCTGCGTCCAAAGCCTGAACAATCCCGGCTGTGGCGCGCGCCAACCCTCCGAGAGCCCCGCGGGAGGCCATGGAGCGGATAAAGATGCCCGGGTCGCCGGACAGGTCGCGCATGCGCACCCGGTCCCCCAATACAGCCCCGCCGGTAAATGGTGATGTGGGGTCAACAGCCACAATGGCAACACTGCGGGCAGGCTGTCCATCGACCGGATTGCGCAAGGCCAGGGCAAGCTGGTTGACCAGTGAAGACTTCCCCGAGCCGGGCGAGCCGGTAACGCCGATCAGGTGGGCGCGGCCGGTGTGGGCGAATAATTGGTCCAGCGCGGCCTGGCCTTCCGGCGCATTATTTTCGACCAGGGTTAATAAGCGGGCCAACGCCAGGCGCTTGCCGCCTAATACACTCTCAACCAGGTCTGCTTTGCCGGTCACAAATAACTTTCAGGGCTGCGATTCTTGCAGGACAGCGCGGCTGATATCCTCAACCACCTGGGTAGTTGATGTGCCGGGACCGTAAACGGCTGCCACGCCGGCGCCGGTCAGTTTAGTTGCGTCGCCTTCAGGGATAATGCCGCCGACAAAGACATGCACATTGCCCTGTCCATTGGCTTGCAGCAGATCCAATATGCGCGGCACCAGCACCATGTGAGCACCGGATAAAATGGATATCCCAACCGCGTCGACATCCTCCTGCAGTGCAGCCTCGGCGATCATTTCCGGGGTTTGGCGCAGGCCTGTATAAATAACTTCCATGCCGGCATCGCGTAAAGCGCGGGCAATAACTTTCGCGCCGCGGTCGTGCCCGTCCAAACCTGGCTTGGCGATCAGAACCCGTATCTTTCGCTCTGTCATGCGATGCTCCCAAAATGGTGGTAGTGTATCTAAATTATACCGCGTACCGGGGCACGCAGTTGAGCCGGCAAATGTCATGAGTCTGGCAGGAAAATGACCCGCATTTAGCCTCAAACAGTCCGCGGGGGAGCTTTGCCGAAACCCGCTGAGCGCCAGAATTTCACGGCTAATTAATAGCGTATAGATATAAATTGCTCTCTTGTAATTTTGGCGGAACACTGTATAATGACAATCATGAGGGGTACTATTCGCATAGTAGTTTCCATTTTCATCTTGATATTGCTGGGCGCAGTCACAATTCCGGGGTACACACAGGGTACTACCGGGGAAGACTTTGGCACCGGTCATATCGTGCGCGGGGCGTTCCTGGAACAATATGCCGCCGTCCGTAACCCGTTGGATATTTACGGGCTGCCGATCACCGGCGAGTTCGAAGGAATGTCCACTTTTGGCATCACAACCGTGCAGTATTTCAACAAGACGCGTTTCGACCTGGTTAAAGACCTGAGCGGCAATGACAAAGTGGTGGTCGCTAACCTGGGCGAGTTGATGTACCCGGGACCCGGGCCTCTGGCGCCAGTTTCCTCCGACGGGCCGACCTGCCGCAGTTTCCCAGCCACTGGCAAGAGCGTGTGCTACGCCTTCCTGCAATACTACGACGCCAACGACGGCTCGGTCAATTTTGGCGACCCGATCTCTGACCTGGAAATTCGCGAAGGACGCTACGTGCAATATTTCCAGAAAGCCCGCATGGAATGGGTGCCTGAGCTGGAAGCGGACAGTCATGTGGTGCTGACCGACCTTGGCAAGCGCTATTTTGACTTCATGGTTGGCGACCCGGACCGGCTCAAACCGGAAGGCAGTTCCATTCCCGGAAAACCGCGCAAACCGCAGGCTTACGCCTTCGTCGCCAGCCCATTGATCACCGCTGGCAGCCAGCAAACCCTGAACGTGGTAGTGGTGGACATGTTCCACAAGCCTGTCGCCAACGCTCAGGTGTGGATCTTCCTGTTGACCCCGGATGGACGCAGCGATCCCTACCGCGCCTCAGACACCAACCCAGATGGCATTTCGACGCTGCAGTTCCCGGCAGGCAATTTGTCGCCCACGCAAATTGTGGAGCTGGAGGTAAAGGTCACCGCCAATGGCGAGGAAGCGACCGCCAAATCCTGGTACCGCATCTGGTACTAGAAGATAATGAAAAGCATGAACTCCGGTGGCGAAATGACCCCGGAGTTTTTTGTCATCGCGCCAACAGGGCGGTCTCCCTTAGGGCACCGGGTCGGCGTTTGACCGATCGCAGCGAAGCGGAGTATGGCAATGGCAACGCAACCAGACCTTAACAAATTCCTCCCGGCTAATACTTTAAGACACGGCAGGCTGGATGACCGGTGTGGACATGCTATAATCATTTCAACCTGGTAATTGCCCTGCCAGGTATCTATTTAATGTAGACACCTTTATGACCTTTGCCCACCTGCATGTTCACACCCAATACTCGCTGCTGGACGGCTTTGCGAACATCAAAAAGCTGGTTCAGAAGGTAAAAGATATGAACATGCCGGCGGTGGCAATCACCGACCACGGCACCATGTTTGGCGTGATCGAGTTCTTCAACACCGCCACCGCCGCCGGGATCAAACCGATCATCGGGTTAGAAGCCTATATGGCTGCGCGCGGCATGAACGAGCGCGACTCCAAGTTAGACAAATCTTCTTCGCATCTGCTGCTGCTGGCTGAAAATGCCACCGGCTATCAAAACTTGCTCAAAATTGCCAGCGCCGCGCAGCTGGAGGGTTTTTACTACTTCCCGCGTATCGATCACGACTTTTTAGCTGCCCACGCTGAGGGGTTGATCGCCACATCAGGCTGCATGGCAGCTGAAATTCCCCGCACGATCATCGATAAAGGCCCCGAGGCTGCCCGCGCCAAGCTGGACTGGTATTATGACGTCTTCGGTCCGAACAATTTCTTTCTGGAACTCCAACAGCACAATATTGCCGACCTGCAGACCATCAATAAAGCCTTGATGAGTCTGGGACCGCGTTACCAGGCGCGCTACGTGGCAACCAACGACGTGCATTACGTGGAGCCGGAGGATTGGCGCTACCAGGATATCCTGCTGGCGATTCAAACCGGTTCGCTGATCAGCGAGCCGAACCGCTTCCGCATGTCGGACAATTCCTACTATCTGCGTACGCCGGACGAAATGGCGCGCATGTTCGCAGAGGTCCCCGAAGCGCTCAGTAACACGCTGCTGATCGCCGAACGCGCCAACGTCGACCTTTCGAGTAAGGGCTACCACCTGCCGTTGTTCGAAGTGCCGGAGGGGCATACCACCCAGACCTATTTGCGCCAGCTGTGTGAGCAGGGTTTGTTGCAGCGGTACGGTGAACAAGCCTCCGATCCCGAAATTCGCAAGCGGCTGGAATATGAGCTCAAAGTTATCCATGAAATGGGCTTCGATGCCTATTTCCTGATCGTGTGGGATCTGTGCTGCTTTGCGCGCACCAATGGCATCTGGTACAACGTGCGCGGCTCCGGGAACGGCTCGATGGTGGCGTATACACTGGATGTCACCATTGTCGAACCGCTGGGGCACGGGCTAATATTTGAGCGCTTCCTCAATCCTTCGCGGGTCTCCATGCCGGATATCGACCTGGATTTCCAGGATGATAAACGCTCCACCATGCTGGAATACACTGCCCAGAAATACGGCAATGACCGGGTGGCTCAGATCATCACCTTTGGCACGTTGGGCGCACGCGGCGCCATCCGTGATGTCGGCCGGGTGATGGACATCCCACTCAACGAAGTGGACCGCGTCACCAAGCTGGTGCCCAGCATTCCCAGCAAACCCATGACCATCCTCGAAGCAGTGGAAGCCACGCCGGAGTTAAAAAATCTGTATAACCAGACCCCGTACCTGAAGGAATTGATCGACACCGCTGCACATATGGAAGGCGCGGTTCGCAATGCCGGCACCCATGCTGCCGGTGTGATCATCACCGACAAGCCGATTCTTGAGTACATTCCGCTGCACCGCCCCACCAGCGGCTCGGAAGAATCTCCCATCAAAACAGTCACACAGTTCGAAATGGCGATCGTCGATTCGCTCGGGCTGCTCAAGGTGGACTTCCTTGGTCTGGCAACGCTGACCATCATGCAGCGCGCCTGCGACCTGATCGAGGCGCGCCATGGGGTGAAGTTCAACCTCAACAACATCCCCACCGACGACCCCGAAACCTTTGAGTTTATTGGTTCAGGTCATACCGCCGGCGTCTTCCAATTGGAAGGCACGGGGATGACGCGCTACATCATGCAGATGAAGCCCAATAATTTGGCCAACGTGATCGCCATGGTAGCGCTCTACCGGCCAGGACCGCTGGCCTTTATTCCGCAGTACATTAAACGCATGCACGGCGAGGAGGTGGTCACCTACCGAACGTCGGAAATGGAACCCATCTTCCGGGAAACCCTTGGGATTGCCATCTATCAGGAACAGTTGATGCAGGCTGCGGTTGACCTGGGCGGCTATACCCTGCCGGAAGCCGACGAACTGCGCAAGGTCATTTCCAAGAAGCAAACCGACAAACTGGAAAAGTACCGCAAAAAGTTTATAACCGGTGCTGGCAAAAAAGGCATTCCTACCGAAACCGCTCAGCTGATATTTGCCGATTGGGAAGAATTCGCCAAATACGGCTTTAACAAATCGCACGCCGCGGATTACGGCGTTATCGCGGTGCAGACTGCCTATCTCAAAGCACACTACCCGGTCGAATACATGACCGCGCTGCTCTCGGCTTCGAAAAATGAGATCGAGAAAGTGGCGCTTTATGTGGCAGACAGCCGCAGCATGGGCATCGAGGTGCTGCCGCCTGACGTCAACACCAGCCAGTATGATTTCTCGATCGAGGACCGCGATGGTCAGCCTTCAGCTATCCGGTTTGGGCTGGGAGCGGTTAAAAACGTCGGGCAAGCGCCGGTGGACATCATCCTTGAAGCACATTCCCGCGGCCCGTTTACCGACCTGAAAGATTTTGCCTTTCGCGCGGATTTACAAAAGATTGGTAAGCGCTCGCTGGAATGCCTGGTACGGGTAGGCGCTTTGGATCGCTTTGGACCGCGCAAAGCGCTGCTGGAAGGGCTGGACCAATTAATTTCGGTCAGTGCCAGCCATTTCCGTGCACTTTATGCCGGTCAGCTCAGTTTCTTCGGCACGATCGCTGGAGTCGAAGAGGAAATTCGCCTGCCCAACACTCCCTCCCTCGACCGGCGCGAGCAGCTGGAGTGGGAACGCGAGTTGATTGGGCTGTACGTTTCAGATCATCCGCTCACACCTTACCTACCGACCCTGCAGCGCCGCGTAACGCACTTCTCGAGCGCCCTGGCGGACCTGCCGCATAAGGAAAAAGTCATCGTCGCCGGGTTGGTGACCCGCTTCCGCAGCCACCAGACCAAAAAAGGCGACATGATGGGCTTTGTGACGCTGGAAGATGTGCAAGGCGCCGTTGAACTGGTGGTGTTCCCGCGGGCCTGGGCGCAATTCGCCGGACTGGTGGTTATGGACCGGGTGCTGCAGGCCGAAGGTGCACTGGATAACGAATCCGGCGACCCGAAAGTGCTGGTGGACCGGCTGTCCGAGGTCTTTATTGAAGAAGAAGGTCAATCTTCCGGCCGGGAGGTCGACCCGTACCTGAGTTACCTGCCGGACGAGGAAGACAGCCTCCCGACCGATGAATTTGCGCTCATGATGGATGACCACGCGCTGATGCCGCGTACTCCCAACCAGGCGGGCACAGCTGTTGCTGCCACCGCCGCTGTGCGTAAACCGGCGCCGGCGGCGCGCTCAACTGAATGGGATGATATGCCGCCTCCACCGGATGACCCCCCGGATTGGCATCTATTGGGCGCCGCTGGAATCGAAGCGGAGACCGGTCAAACGGCACGCCCACCCCAAACAGGGCGCAGCGAAATTCCGGAAACCAAGACCGAGAACTCCGCCCCTCCGGTGCGTCCCACCATCAAACCCGAACCAGTAACCCAACCGGTAAATCGACCGGCTTTTAAAGTCAACGAACCGCCGATGCAGTTCCCGCGGATCAATTATTTGATCGCGCCGCAGCAAGCCGGCGAGGAAATCCCGGGTGAGATTCGCATGGTAAAGGTAATTCTGCGTGCTTCCGGCGACAAGGGGCGTGACGTTCTGCGTCTCAGGCGGGTCCACGGCGTTCTACGATCTGCGCCCGGGCGGGATAAATTCGCTTTGATGGTTTTCGAAGGCGGCAGCCGCTACCTGATGGAGTTCCCTAACGAGACCACTGGCATCAGCACTGAACTACTCAGGACTTTAACCGCCATGGTGGGTGAAGGCAGCGTGCTGGTCGAAACCATTAAACTACTATAGAAGAGCAGAGTATTCATTCGATGACTGAAAGCCGTTCCATCAAGACGATTGGCTTGTTGACTTCGGGCGGGGATGCGCCGGGGATGAATCCGTGCATTCGTGCGGTTGTGCGGGCTGGTCTGGCGCGTGGATTGAAAGTGGTGGGGATCGAAGACGGTTTCGATGGTCTGATCAACGGCCGATTCCACGCGATGGGTGCCCGCGACGTCGGCGGTATACTCCAACGCGGCGGGACGATCCTGCAAACCGCCCGCTGCAGTGAATTTATGGAACCAAAATATCAGATGGAAGCCATCCGCTCCATCCATGACGGCGATATCGATGGGCTGGTGGTCATTGGCGGCGACGGCAGCCTGCACGGCGCGCAAAAACTAGTCGAGCGCGGCGTTGCGGTGGTAGGCGTGCCCGCCAGCATTGATAATGATATTTTCGGCACCGACATGTGCATCGGCGTCGATACCGCCCTGAATACCATCGTGGATGCCATCGACAAGCTGCGCGACACCGCGTCATCGCACAACCGTGCCTTCCTGGTGGAGACCATGGGGCGTGAATCTGGCTTCCTGGCGATGCAGGCGGGCATCGTCACCGGCGCCGAGCTGGTGTTGGTGCCGGAAGTCGAGACCGACGTCGACCTGGTAGCGCAGGTGATGGAAGCTGCCTACCGGCGCGGTAAAAGTCATTGCATTGTGGTGATTGCTGAAGGCGCCAAACCGTCCATCAACGAACTGGCGGAGACCATCAATTCGATGGAACTGGGTTTTTCCACCCGCGTGACTATTTTGGGTCATATTCAGCGCGGCGGTAAACCCTCAGCATTCGACCGGCTGCTGGCATCGCGTTTTGGCACCAAAGCCGTGGAGTATCTGATTGAAGGCCAAAGCGGCGTCATGACCGGCTTGAACGGGAAAAATATCGAGGCGGTGCCATTCAGTACCGTCTTTTCACAGCGCAAATCGCTGCCAATGGATCAATACGACATGGCCAAGATATTGGCTCGCTAGGGGGGAAAGATGCCCGAGCTGTTGTTTCAAGTAGATTCGTTCACCGACCGGCTTTTCGCTGGAAATCCGGCCGGTGTGTGTGTTTTGACCACCCCCAAAGACGATGATTGGATGGTGGCGGTGGCGCGCGAGATGAACCTGTCCGAAACAGCTTTTTTGCTGCCAATGGAAGGCGGCGATTCCAGCTTGCGCTGGTTCACCCCGCTGCGCGAGGTATCCTTATGCGGGCATGCCACTCTGGCGGCAGCCCATATTCTCTGGCAGCAAGGGCTGTTACCGGTGGACCGGCAGGCTGTGTTCGAGACAAAATCCGGCACTCTGACCGCTGACCGCGAAGCCGGCGGTTGGATTGCGCTGAACTTTCCGGCGCGCCAGGTGGTGTCAGCCGAACCGCCGCAGGGGTTAATGAAAGCCATTGGTGCGCAGCATGTCCAATTCGTGGGACGTTACCGCAACAGCAACCTGATCGAGGTGGCTGGCGAATCGGATGTACGCGCGGTCGCGCCGGATTTTTCTGCCCTGCTGCAGGTGGATGTCCGTTCGGTAATTGTCACCGCCCGCTCCGTCAACCCGGCCTATGATTTCGTTTCGCGCTACTTCGCGCCGGCTGTTGGAGTTAATGAGGACCCGGTCACCGGTGCGGCGCATTGCGCCCTGGCGACCTATTGGGGCGATAAGCTGGGTAAAAGTGAAATGACGGCCTACCAGGCGTCAGCCCGCGGCGGTCTGCTGCGCGTTCGACCTAAAGGCGAGCGGGTGGTTTTACTCGGCCAGGCAGTGACAGTCTTCGCGGGCGAACTGCAGGTTTAGCGTTCGCTGCCGCTGCGGCGTGTGGTGGTCTTGCGCCTTGCTGGCGTGCTCCCCCCGGCCAGGTAGGCTGGAGCGGTGATGGCGTAAATGGTGCACAGGCGCTTGTCCAGCATGCGGCTGCGTATGCGCGGGTCGATCTCGTCCAGCCGTTGGGAAGTGGTGATCACGGTCGGCAACTTGGCATTATAGCGGTAGTTGAGCAGCTGGTAGAGCTTCTCGCGCGCCCAGGGCGTGGCAGACTGCGTCCCCAGGTCGTCCAGAATCAGCAGCGGCGCCGAGCGGACTTCCTCGAAGCGCCGGTCATAGGAAGTGGAAGAGGTCGGGCTGAAGGTGGCTCGTAGATGGTCCAACAGGTCTGGCACCACCACAAAAATGGGTTCCTCGCCCATAGCGCGGCGGTAATTTCCAATCGAAGCTGCCAGGTGCGTTTTACCGCTGCCGTAGCTGCCCATCAACACCAGCCAGCCCTGCGGGTCTTCGGCATAGGCTGTGGTGGCGCCAAAGGCTTTTTGCAGGCTTTGCTGTTCTTCCGGCGGCAATTTTTCGTATTCACGCATGGAGAAGGAGCCAAAGCTGCGGTCGCTGAGCAGCCCCAGTGACGAAATCGCTGAGCGACCTTCGTCCGAGACGGGCGAGCGGTAATCCGGGGCGTTGATCTCCAGCAGCGTCACCAGGTCGGGATCTTGCAGCCGTGACGCGATGCGCCCGTCGATCTCGTTGAGGGATTGGTTGGTGGTGATCACCATGGGCAGCTTGTTGACGTAGCGGTGGTTGATGATCTGATAGAGTTTTTCCTCAGCCCAGGGGGTGGCATTTTGCGTGCCTAAATCGTCCAGTACCAGCAGACGGATGGTGCGAATCTCCTCCAGCCGCTGTTCCAGGGTGGTGTCACTGCCCGCGAAAGTAAAGCGCAGCCAATCCAACAAGTCCGGCACGGTGACGAGCAGCGTCGGGCCGCCCATCTCCACCACCTGGTTGGCGATGGCGGCTGCCAGGTGCGTCTTGCCGCTGCCATAGCCGCCCATCAGCAGCAGCCAGCCTTGCGGGCTGCGGGCGAACTGCTGAGCCTGGTTATAGGCAAACTGCAAGGAACGCAATTGCTGGTCACCCAGCCCCATGCGGCCCTGTACCTTAAAGGTTTCGAAAGTTAAATTGTGGAAAGCTTCCAAATTGCTGCCGCGGAAGATGCGCTGCTTTTGGGTTTGCGCGATCTGTCCCTGACGACAGCTGCAAACGGCCAGCTTGCCAAAATCCGGGTCGCTGACGGGCAGGTCGCGGCGCACAAACCCGACCCCCTGGCAAATAGGGCAGTCGGGGTCTCCCAGGAACTGGCTGGTGCGGTCGGCCGGTTCAGTGCTCGATGAAGTCGCCGAATTCCCCTTCGACATATCGCCGGCGATCTTTTTCAGTTTCTCTTCGAGTGGTTCCATTGGGTTCTCTCTCCAGACGGGCGCGCAAAATCGCATCGACATAGCGCCAGCGGCGCACATTGGCTTCCACCGCGGCGCGGATAGCCTCTTTGATCCAATCCATGGGGTAGGCGGCCTCGGCTTCCCGCAGCGCGTCGGCAATCAGCGGGGTGAGCGGGCCGATATTTTGTTCATACAGCCGGTAGATGTTGGGACGCTCCATCTCGAGCGCCTGCTCGGGATGCGGCACATCCTCCGGCGACCATTCGCCTTTTTCCAGCGCAGCCGCGGCAGCTTTACTGCGCGGCGTGTTGAGGAAATAGACTGCCTCGTCCAATGCGCTGTCAGCCGGCTGTACACGCAGCAATGAACCGCGCTGCACCGCCCGTTCCAGCGCTTCTGCCAAAGCCTTGCCAGAATCCCCGGTTGAATTTGCCAGGCCATCCAGCAGCCAGGCGTCGCCGGCAAAGTCGCTGTGACGGATGAAACGCAGGTCGCCTTCCAATCGGTCCAAATACCAGAAAGCATACAACGTGACCTTCAACTCGCCCAGGTGATCGATTTCGGGCAGCAGGTCACTGAAAAAGGCTGCCGGCAGGCGGGTCAGCCGGCTCTTACCGCCAGGGAATCCGGCAAAGCGCGCCATGAGCGGTTACCTGCCTTCGCTGTGGCGGGCGGTGGCGGCGTTGTCGAAGCGCGCCAGGTTGCTGCGGAATAGAAGTTCAATGCCGCCGTGGGTGGGGCCATTGCGGTGTTTGGCGATGATCAGCTTGGCCACGTCCTGGCGCGGGTTGTCCATATCCATAGCGTCGGGGCGGTGAATGAACATCACAATATCGGCATCCTGTTCCAGACTGCCTGACTCGCGCAGGTCGGAAAGCTGCGGAATCTTATCCGAACGCTGCTCCACCGCGCGCGAGAGCTGAGCAGCTGCCAGCACCGGCACGTTCAATTCGCGCGCCAGCACCTTCAGGTTGCGCGAAATATACGAGACTTCCTGCACGCGGTTATCGTTGCGGGTATCGCCAGACATCAACTGCAGGTAGTCCACAATCACCAGGTCCAGTTCATGTTCCAGGTGCAGGCGGCGGCATTTGGTGCGCAGCTGCAGCGGCGTGATCGCCGGGGTATCATCCAGCCAGATTTGCGTGCCGGAGAGGACCTCGATGGCGTTGGTAAAGATCGGCCATTCGTCGTCTTTGAGTTTGGCGGTGCGCAGGCGCTGGGTGTCGATACCGGTTTCCTGAGCGATGAGGCGCTGCACCAGCTGCTCGGCGGACATTTCCAGCGAGAATACCGCCACGTGTTTTTTATGCTTCTGGGCGGCGTTCTTGGCTACCGAGAGCAGAAAACCGGTCTTGCCCATGCCCGGGCGTCCGGCGACGATCAGGAAATCGGATTTTTGCAGCCCGCCCAGCAGGCGGTCCAGATCGATCAACCCGGTGGGCACGCCGAAAATTTCATCCGTGCGTTTGGAAAGCTCGTCCACCCGATCGAGGTAGGTGCCCAGCACGGCGTTGATGGGCTGCAGGTCATGCTGCAACCGGCGCTCGCTCAACCCAAAGACGCCTTTTTCCGCTTCCCCGATTAAGGTGTCGATGTCGCGGTGCTGATCGAAAGCCAGACGCGCCATGTCATTGGCTGAAGCCAACATGCGCCGCCGCAGCGAGGTTTCCTCGACCATTTTAGCGTAGGCAGAGGCGTGCAGCGAGGTAGGCGTTTGGGTGATCAGCGCGGTCAGGTAGGCAGCGCCGCCAATTTCGAATAACTGGCCTTTGGTTTCCAGTTCTTTTTCAACGGTCAGGTAATCGATCGGTACGCGGCGCTCATGCAGGTCCACAAATACTTCCCATACCCAGCGGTTGCGCACGATGTAAAAATCCTCCGGATGCAGGATCTGCGAGACATCGTAATACACTTCCGGGTTGACCAGCACCGCGCCAAGCACAGCCTCTTCCGCCTCGCGGTTGTAGGGCTGCGCCGCTTCCATGGTGGAACTGTTATTCTCGTAGGGTGGGGAAAAGTCGCTCATGGTCACCAGGATCTATAGAGTATTATACAACATTTAGAAAATTATTTCTATATTTATTCTTGTGTTCCCTTGAAAAACCCGGGGCGGTGAAGCGGCCCCGGGCTGTTTGCGTTGCTAAAGGGGCCGCTGCGGCCCATCCTTATCCGGATCCTGGTCGCCCTCGCTGGGTCCTTCGGACAAATCGTCAATGTTCAACTTTTTCAAAAAATCCTTGAAGACCGACAGGCGTTCATCAGTTTCCGGTCCTTCCGCCTCAACGGCAGATTTCCCCGCAGGCTCCGATTCTTCCGTTTGAATATCCTGTTCGGGAATGATGCCAGCCGAATCCATCACCTCGCGCGAGACCAGAATTGGGACGTGAGCGCGTACCGCCAGGGCCAGTGCATCCGACGGGCGGGTGTCGATATCCAATAACTGGCTGTTATATTCGATCACCAGGTTGCCAAAGAAGACATCATCGCGCAGGGAAATCACCTCAACCCGTACCAGCCGGGCGTTGAGGGTGTTCATCAAATTTTTCAACAAATCGTGGGTTTGAGGCCGGGCTACTTCGATCTCTTGCAGAGCAATGGTGATGGACTCAGCCTCATACGGCCCGATCCAAATCGGCAGGTAGCGCTCAGCGTTGACCTCGCGCAGCACCACAATGCGCTGCTGGTTGGTCAGGCTGACGCGAACACTGTCGATCACCACTTCGATCATTTTGGCCATAGGTATTCCTTAAGTAACCAGGGGCTTTAGTTCACAAGTTCGTCGTGCCGGTTGACTTGAATTATTCTAACACGGGGGATGGTTGGATGCAACCGCGGCAGCCCAGGGATACCTGCGAAAATTTATCTGAAGAATGGGAATCATCTGACAATGTTAACAATTCAGTTTCGCAAACATTTGTTAAGTTTGGTATAATATTCAAACCTTTAGCGGTGGAAGTGCTGACTGCCGGCGGTGCAACACTGACGGCATCCTCAGCCACGAACCTCTATTATTGGTTCATGAGAGTGACCTGGAGCCCCTGGGCAGTGGTCGACTCTGCACCGGGGGGAAAATGACTATTGGCGGACGTTTCGTCCATTAAATTGAGTTTTTCTGCCAGCACCTTGGATGTATTCATTGTACGAAGGGATCGGGAACGCAACTGATGCATAGGAATACCAAGATACTGCTGGTGGAAGGTAAACGCAATGACCGGGTGTCATTCTATGGCGGATTAATTGCCAAGGGTTACCAGGTTCGCAGCGTTCAGAGCGGCAGTGCCGGCGTAAAAATCCTGCACGAATTCTTCCCGGATATCATCGTTATAGACGCTTACTCGCTGCGCACCAGCGGCAAGCGCATCGCCACGGCGCTGCGTGAAAACGCCCCGCGTGTGCCCATGCTGCTACTACTTGAGCAAGACGCTGACGCGAGCAATGGAACAATGGCGGATGTGGTGCTGCGTATGCCGTTTACGCTGCAAAAAGTGTTGAACCGCCTAAAACCCTACCTGCCGCAGGAGCCGCTCAATGGTATGGTGGTTGGTCCGATTACTCTTGACCTCGAGACTCGGGCGCTGCATTGCAATGAACATCAGGCTGTTCTGACGCCGCGACTGGCTGCCCTGCTGAAAGCCCTGATGGACTTCCCCGGGCAGGTGATCGAGCGCGAGTCCTTATTCAAGCAGGTGTGGGAAACTGAATATACGGTGGATACCCGCACGCTGGATGTGCATGTCAGCTGGCTGCGCCGGGCACTGGAAGATGACCCGCGCCATCCGCGCTACATCAAAACGGTGCGCGGTCTGGGTTACCGCCTGGATGTAGAGAATTAATTTTCGAGAAACAAAAGAAGCTGCCGAAAGGCAGCTCCTTTTGTATTAATGGTTCAACCCTTATCCAGCGATGCCGAGCGTCAGGGCCAGCAGCAGTCCGCCGGCGATCACACTGCCGAGCTGACCGGCGGTATTGGCGCCCATCGCGTGCATCAGGATGAAGTTGTCGAAGTCCTCTTCCTTGGCAACTTGAGCTGCCAGGCGTCCTGCCATGGGGAAGGCGGAGATGCCGCAAGCGCCGATCAACGGATTGATCTTGCCGCGGGTCATCACAGCCATCAGCTTGCCGAACATTAAACCGGCAACGGTGTCGATCACGAAGGCCAGGAAACCCAGACCAAGAATGAGCAAAGTTTTACCGGTCAGGAAACTGGCAGCCGTCATGGTCGCACCGATGGTCAGCCCGAGGAACAGGGTAGCAATGTTGATGATCTCGTTCTGCGCCGACTTGCTCAAGCGGTCGACCACGCCGCTTTCACGCAGCAGGTTGCCCAGCATGAGCGTGGCGATCAGCGGGGCGGCTTCCGGAGCCAGCAGGCTGATGAGCACAGTTACCACGATCGGGAAGGCAATTACCACCTTGTCCGACACCGGGGTGGCGGCGTATTCCATGCGGATCAAACGTTCTTTTTTGGTGGTCAGCAGCTTCATCACCGGGATCTGGATGACCGGGATCAAGCTCATGTAGGAATAAGCAGCCACTGTGATCGGCGCCAGCAGTTCAGGCGCCAGTTTGCTGGTTACGAAGATGGAGGTTGGCCCATCGATGGCGCCGATGACGCCGATGGAGGCTGCCTGGTTGAGCGGGAAGCCCAACAGGATGGCCAGCAGCAGCGTGGCATAAATGCCGAACTGTCCGGCGGCCCCCAGTAGAGCCATTTTAGGCATGGAGATCAGCGGGCGAAAGTCGATCATGGCGCCGACGCCGATGAAAATCAGCAACGGGAACAGCTCGGTCACAATGCCGGCGTCATAAAGTACCTTGAAGACGCCGTGCTCGGTGGACATGCCCAGGTTGGCCAGGATACAGCCAAACCCGATGGGCAGCAGCAGTACCGGCTCGTATTCTTTTAAAACGGCCAACGCGACCAATACCAGGCCCACGGCAATCATGACCGCATTGCCCCAGGTGAAGGCAGAGAAGCCTTTGGAAATATCAGCGATCAGTTGAGTAAAGTCCATAATATACGCTCCTTAGTCAGCGTACTCGATCAACGCTTGACCGTGGCGTACCTGATCTCCAATGTTTACAAGGATGGCTTTCACCGTGCCGCCGCGGGAAGCGCGAATGGAATTTTTCATTTTCATGGCTTCCAGCGTAAGCAATTCCTGTCCAGCCTGGACTGTCTGTCCTTCTTTCACGGCGATCGCAACGATTGTGCCGGGGAGCGGGGCAGTCACTGCTTTTGAGGCGTCTGACACTTTGACCGGGGCAGCCGCCGGACGGGCAGGGGCTGCAGCCGGCTGCGGAGCGGCAACCGGAGCCGCGGTTACGGTTTCAGCCGCGGCTTCTTCAGGCCATACCTCGAAGGTTTGGCCTTCGATGGTAGCCATGACCGGGCGGCTGGAAAGGTCTTCAATTTCAACGAGGAATTCTTGATTCTCGATTTTTACAGTAATTTTCATCGCGCAGAGCCTCGACTTTTACGGTTTGTGATTACGGCATTCTGATTGAACTGACTGGAACGGCGGGCGACCAGCCAGGAACTTACGGCATTGGGGGATTTTGGTGTGGTAAATGCAGTGGATTTTTGCAGGCCCAGTGCAATGGCAACTGCCGCGGCGGCTGCTTTGATGCGCAAAGAATTATCCAGGCCAGAGGTACCTTCGGCCTCAGCGGCGGGCAATTCGACTGCTGCAGCGGTTTCCTCGACAGGGCTCTTGCCAGCGGGGATGCGGCCCAACAAAGCCATCAAACCCCACAGCAAAATCAGCGCCAAGAACACCAATCCCATGCCGATTGCTGCGATTAATAACCCTTGATTCAGCAATTCTGTCATGTTTTACTCCGAACTACAGCGGGATATTCCCGTGCTTTTTGGCGGGGATGGTTTCGGCTTTTTCGCGCAGGGCAACCAGAGCAGCGATGACGCGTTTGCGGGTTTCTTTGGGCTCGATCACGTCGTCAACGTAGCCATCGGCAGCGGCAGCGTAGGGATTGAGGAAGGTCTTGCGGTACTCCTCCACCAGCCGGGCGCGTTCGGCATCTTTATCTTCAGCAGCTTCGATCTGACGGCGGTAGACCACATTGGCAGCGCCTTCAGGTCCCATCACAGCAATTTCAGCGCTGGGCCAGGCGAATGCCAGATCGGCGCCCAGCAGCTTGGAGCTCATGACGATATAGGCGCCACCGTAACCCTTACGGGTGGTCACCTGAATCTTTGGCACGGTAGCCTCGGAATAGGCAAACAACACCTTGGCGCCGTGGCGAATGACGCCTTCGTGCTCAGAGGCGACACCCGGCAGGAATCCGGGCGAATCGCAGAAGGTGAGCAGTGGAATGTTGAAGGCGTCGCAGAAGCGTACGAAGCGGGCGATCTTGTCAGCGGAGTTGATTTCCATCGCGCCAGCCATGACAGAGGGTTCCTGGGCAACGATACCCACCGTGTAACCGCCCATGCGGGACAGCCCGACGATAGCGTTGGTGGCGAAAGTAGCCTGAAGTTCAATGAAACTGCCGCGGTCGACGATATGGTTGATCACTTCGTGCATATTGTAGGGATCGTTGGCATTGGTCGGGACGATGTGATTCAGTTCCTCGTCCATGCGGGTGGGGTCGTCACCGGTGTCGACGAACGGGGGATTCTCGGTGTTGTTGGAGGGCAAATAGCTTAAAATGCGGCGCGCCAAAGCGATGGCTTCCTTGTCGCTGGGGGCGGTCAGGTGAGCGGTGCCGCTGGTGCCAAGGTGAACGGCAGCGCCGCCCAGACTTTCCATGTCGATGATCTCGCCGGTGACCGACTTGATCACTTCCGGACCGGTCAGGAACATGAAGGATTGTTTTTCGACCATGATGATCATGTCGGTGACGGTAGGCGAGTAAGCCGCGCCGCCAGCGCATGGTCCCATGACCAGACTGATTTGCGGGATGACGCCGGAGTACAGGGTGTTGCGGCGGAAGATCTGCGCATAACCCCACAGGCTGCGAGTGCCTTCATGAATGCGTGCACCACCCGAGTCGATCATACCAATGACCGGGGAGCCGCTCTGAGCCGCCAGATCCATCAGGCGGGCAATTTTGCGTCCGTGAACCTCACCCAGCGCGCCGCCCATAACGGTGAAATCCTGGGCGTACACGTAAATGGTGCGGCCTTCCAGCGTACCGAAGCCGGTGACAACGCCGTCGGTTTCGATTCGGTCGCCGACACCGAAGTCTTCACTGCGGTGAGCCGAATACGTCTCAACCTCATTGAAAGAACCAGTGTCGAGCAGTTCAGCAATGCGCTCGCGGGCGGTCAGCTTGCCTTTAGCTTTATACTTGGCAATCCGTTCTTCTCCGCCTGCTTTATGCGCTTTTGCGCGGCGTACGCGCAATTCAAGGATTCGGGGATCTTCCTCAGCCATACGGTTTCCTCGCTTGTGGTGTAATAATGGTGATAGAAAACAAGAACGGGTATTCCTACGGCCTGATAATAAAATATGCGCAGGACACCCTTCAACATTGTATGAAATTCAAGCTCAATTGGGTACGGTAAAAGTACCCAATAACGGCCTGATATTCATCCTTGATTTTAGTACATTGTCAGATGTCTGAACAATAACATTGTGCTATGGTTGCGATTCAGGCGAAATGGCCAATTCTGGCTGTGTTTCGCCATTTTTAAGCTGACGCAGCAGCAGCGGCAGCACAGGTACAAGCAATAACACCGAACAAAGCAGGCCGGTGCGAATTCCAAAGTTCCGCGCGACCACGCCCAGCAGCGGTCCGCTGGCTATTTGACCAATCGAGTCAACTTGCCCGGACATGGACAGTACCGTGGCGCGCACTGACGAATCGAGGCGGTGATTAACCCAGGCGATGTACAGCGGCCAGATCAGTCCGCGCACCACGCCGATGGCGATGACCGCAGCCACAGAAAGCCATAAGTTGCCCGCCAGTGCGAACAGCAGCAGAAAGCCTGCCAGCGCGGCGCTCAACCCGGCCAGACCGCGCACCAGGGTTGGGGTCTGGCTGGTATCGGCGCGCTTTTCGACCCGGCTGACCGCCACAATGATCAAAATTTGCTGGACGGCTTCCATGAGTCCGAACCAGGTGATCATTTTGAGGCTGAATAATTCCGGGAAGGTAAATTGCTCCAGAATGTGGGCGTTCCATAAGCGGTCAAAGCCTTCCGAATACAGCCCGAAGAACAATCCGATAAACAAAATACTGGCCAACGCCGGACGCACCTTCATCATGCCAATGCCTTTGCGCATGGTTTGCACCATCTGCTGCCAATTCGTGCGGTCTTCCCGCGGGGTGGGACTAAAGCCGTTTTCAG
>Ga0209619_10000443_pt1 | contig 28843 bp, 29 predicted proteins | sample Rifsed16ft3_FD_184011 | JGI IMG/M metagenome (GOLD analysis project Ga0209619, IMG submission 184011) | Soil microbial communities from Rifle, Colorado, USA - sediment 16ft 3 (version 2) | ecosystem: Environmental > Terrestrial > Deep subsurface > Rock core/Sediment | place: Rifle, Colorado... | reverse complement strand
AATTACTAAAATAAGAAATTATATAAAAAATGGTAAATATGAAGTTACAGAACATGCAGATAAAGAAGCCCAAGAAGATGATGTTTCAATTTCGGATATTAAAAATGCAATTTTAAATGGAGAAATTGTTAAGAAATATACTCATGACCCTCGTGGAGCAAGATATAAAATATTAGGAAAAACTTTAGATAATCAAGATTTGTTTGTAATTTGTAAATTTAATGATATTCAGGAAGTTAAAATTATAACAGTTTTTATAAAGGAGGAACCTTAATATGAAATACGGAACTTGTGAGTGTGGGGGGAAAATAACAGAAAAAAGAATAAGATATGTGCGCAGATTCAAAGGAGAATTATTTGAATTTGAAAATGTTCCTGTTGGAGTATGTATGGAGTGTGGGGAACGGGTATTTAAGGGGATTGTATTGGAAAAATTAGAAAAGCTAATTGAAAAACGAGAATATTTTAAAAAAGAAATAATTGTACCAGTTGTAGCATATGCTTAATACGAGCTATTTTTAAACACCCAATTTCTTCTTTTGTCTCCTTTAAGGGGGATTGAGGAGCTTTCAAAAGGTTAATAAGAACCTTACTCTCCCTTAATCTCAAATTCTACCCTCATCTCATATTTCTTCTTTGATATATAGATATGGGTTTTCACTTCATATTGCCCAGGTTTTACATAGACCTCACTGCCATCCTTTTGATCCCAGCACCATTGTTTTATAGTATTGGGTTTCAAATCAACAATAACCTGTATGGACATAGGAGAATAGATAATTTTTCCTTCCTTATCCACAATATACCAAGGATTGGGGCTTGGTAATTGCACTGTTTCTTCGCTCTTGTTTATTATTGTGAAACACACAGACTCTTTACTGCTCACCACATCCTTATTTGCTTTAAAGTCAATACCCTCATGCGTCTGTCCTATCAAAAGCATTAAGAATGGTAGTATCTTAATCATCTATTATTTCTTTTTCCAATCAATAACGATACAGCAATCAAAAGTAAACCACAGAACCACTCTGAATACTTAACAAAAAATACTATTGGAGTCAATATAAGCCGTGTAATAGTTCTTTTGTTAAGGGGGATTATAGGAGAAAATACGACATAAAAATTATCCTGTCAAGAGTTTTTGCGTTTAATTTATTTTTTGACATTCTTATGAATTATATATACAATTTTTATCGTACGTAGCTGGTGTGAGTTAATCCTAATGACCAAAAAAAAGATTATTGGTGTTATCGGGGCAGGCTCATGTAATGATGGAAAAACTGTAATAGGGATAGAGACATGGGAAGGAGTTGATGATATTATAAGAGTAAAGAATCCTGATGAGGCAATGGAGAGGATTAAAAAATTTACAGGGTAATATATGGGATAACCCCCACACCTATTCCCAATGGTTACCAATGCCCATGCAGAACGGTTCAACTCCCGCAGGAATAGGTGTGGGGGTAAACGTATTGTGAGCAAAAAAAGTATTTTTTTATATTTCTTAATCCTGTCTATCTTCTTTATTCAAGATTGTGCCCTGATATCACCTTCAAAGAAGGTCACAAGAAAAAGGGTATCAAAATCAGAAATAAAAAGAGAGGCACCGAAGGCTGAGAAGGGATACTTCATCTGGCCTGTAAAAGGAACATTAACATCGGGATTTGGGTTGAGGAGTAAAAGCAAGCATGATGGGATAGATATAGGCGCTCCTAAAGGGACAAAAATAGTTGCCTCTGCAGATGGAAAAGTTATATTCAGCGGGTGGGGACCTACAGGATATGGTAGGATTGTTATTATCAAGCACTCTAAAAAATATGTTACAGTCTATGCCCATAATTCTAAAAATTTTGCTAAGGAGGGACAATCAATTAAAAAAGGTGAGAAGATTGCATTGGTTGGCAGCACAGGGAGGGCAAGTGGTCCACATATCCATTTTGAATTAAGGGTGAACAGGATTCCAGTAAACCCCCTGCCCTATTTGCCATAATAAACAGTAACAGTTGTTAGTGTCAGTGAAAAATACCGCCGCTGACACTGTCCACTGACACTGACACTAAATATAATGGGGGTATATAGATGGAAAAAGAGATGATTACAAATTTAAAGAGCAGAATCAGGGATATTCCAGACTTTCCCAAAAAGGGAATACTTTTTAAGGATATTACTACACTTTTAAGTGATGCAAAGGCATTCAGACAGGCTATAGATATATTAAGCCATCGCTATATCGGGAAACATATTGATCTGGTAGTAGGAGTAGAGGCAAGAGGGTTTGTTATTGGTGCTGCACTTGCCTATGCCTTAAATGCCGGTGTAATATTGATAAGAAAACCAGGTAAACTCCCATATATCACAAATAAAACTGCATACGAGCTTGAATATGGGACAAATGAGATAGAGATACACAAAGATGCTATAAAACCAGGGCAGAGGGTTATAATTGCAGATGACCTCCTTGCAACTGGCGGCACTGTTAATGCTGCAACGAGGCTTGTCAGAGAATTAAAGGGTGAGATAGTTGAATTAGCCTTTCTCGTTGAACTTGGTTTTTTAAAAGGAAGAGAAAAACTTAAAGATTATGGAGTCTATTCACTGATACAATTTTAACTTTAAAAAATCGTGAACCACAGATTAACGCAGATTTACTCAGACGCCGTTCCTGCGAAGGCAGGAATCTATGATTAAATACTGGATTCCCGCTTTCGCGGGAATGACATTTCTGTGTTTATATGTGTCCATCTGTGGTTAATTTTTAAACTATGGAAAAAGAGAGACGAAAGAAACCTGAATTTCATACACCTGTATATGAGATGGCTTTGAAGCAGTTTGATATTGCTTCTAAAAAATTAGGGCTGGACCCAAATGTTGCTTCAAGATTAAGGTCACCTAAGAGGGCTCTAATTGTAAGTGTCCCAATCAAAATGGATGATGGTAATGTAAAGGTATTTGAGGGATACAGGGTTCAGCATAGCATGGTGCTTGGACCAGCCAAAGGAGGGACAAGATACCATGAAGATGTAAACCTCGGCGAGGTCAGTGCCCTTGCAATGTGGATGTCATGGAAAAGTGCTGTTATAGGACTGCCACTCGGAGGTGCAAAGGGGGGAATAAGGTGCAATCCGAAAGAGATGTCAAGGGGAGAGCTTCAAAGACTGACAAGGAGATATGCAACAGAGATATTTCCACTAATCGGTCCTGACAGGGATATACCAGGTCCTGATGTGGGAACGAGTGAACAGACAATGGCATGGCTAATGGATACCTACAGCATGCAGGTGGGTTATTCGGTTCCCGGAATTGCCACAGGAAAACCTGTTAATATTGGCGGCTCACTCGGCAGAAATGAGGCTACAGGCAGGGGGGTTGTCTATGTAACCATGGAGGCAGCAAAAAGAATAAATATTAATTTAAATGGTGCAAAAGTGGTTGTTCAGGGATTTGGAAATGTCGGATATGTAGCCGCAAAAATTCTTTATGATATGGGATGCAAGATAATAGCTGTAAGTAACTCTAAGGGCGGTGTGTATAATAAAAATGGGCTTGATATAAAGAGGCTCTATGAATTTTCAAAAAATAATCAAATCTTATCAGATAGCAAACTTGGAGATAGGGTTACAAATAAGGAACTCTTAGAGCTGGAATGTGACATATTGATTCCTGCTGCCCTATCAGCCCAGATAGATGGAGATAATTCAAAAAGGGTAAAATGCAAGATACTTGCGGAAGGTGCAAATGGACCTACTACACCTGAGGCTGACCAGATTTTAAATGACAGAGGGATATTTCTTATCCCTGATATCCTGGCAAACTCTGGAGGTGTAACAGTTTCATATTTTGAATGGGTTCAGGATTTACAAAACTTTTTCTGGAAAGAAAAGGAGATAAATGAAAAGTTAAAGGATATTATTGTAAATGCATTCAACAATATGATGCTCCTCACCGAAAAGGAAAAGGTTAACCATAGAACTGCTGCACTCATGATGGGGATTAAAAAGATTGCCGATGCAATGCTCATCAGAGGACTCTACCCATAAAAACAAAAATATTTAAACCAAAAAAATTAACCACTGAGGCACTGAGACACAGAGAAATAAGCCAGATTAAACTGCTATTAAAAACTCCGTGCCTCCGTGTCTCCGTGGTTAAAATCAGCTTTTATGGACAATAAATCTTACTGGATAGCATTAAATATGATTGATGAGATAGGAAGTATAACCTATCAAAAACTTATTACCCATTTTGGCAGTCCTGAAAATATCTTTTCTGCATCAAAGAAGGAATTGATGGAGGTTGACGGCATAAGAGAAAAAACGGCAAATTCCATAAAGTCTTTTAGATTAGAGGAGGAAATAAAAGATGAATTAAACAGGATTGAAAAATCCGGAGTTAGTGTAATAACAACAAATGACAATGATTATCCATCAAGCCTTAAAACAATCTATGCTCCGCCTCCTGTCCTTTATATAAAGGGGAAGATAATAGAAAATGATGCTATTGCTGTAGCTGTAGTAGGCTCTCGCTCACCAACAACTTACGGTAAATTAGTCACAGAAAAGATAAGCATGGAACTGTCAGAGAGAGACATCACTATTATCAGTGGCATGGCAAGGGGAATTGACAGCATAGCTCATAAATCTGCCATAGCAGGCGGAGGAAGGACTATTGCTGTTTTAGGCTGTGGTTTAAATGTCATATATCCGCCTGAGAACTTTAAACTTATGGATGAAATTATCAGTCACGGTGCAGTTATCTCAGAATTTCCAATGTCTGAAAGACCTGACAAAATGAATTTCCCTCAGAGAAACAGAATTATAAGCGGACTATCCCTCGGAACCCTTATTATAGAAGCAGCAGAAAAGAGCGGTTCATTAATAACAGCCCGTCATGCTGTTGAACAGGGGCGAGAGGTTTTTGCTGTCCCCGGAAGTATAAACTCTCTTAAGAGTAAGGGGACAAACCGTTTAATAAAGAGCGGGGCAAAATTAGTGGAAGGTGCAGAAGATATAATTGATGAATTCCCCCCTGATGTCCGTTCATTTTTAAGACCTGTAAAGAAAAATAAGACTGAGGAGCCTGATTTGGCAGGAGATGAGAAGTATATATTTTCACTTATAGATTCAGAATCACGGCATATTGACACTATAATAGAACATAGCAATTTGCCTGTAGGTATTGTTTCGGGTATACTTGTAAAATTAGAGTTAAAGGGTTTAATCAGACAGACATCAGGAAAAATTTTTATGAGGAGTTAAAGCTGAAAATGAGAGAAAGGATATTCAGTATAATAGAAATTATAGTAAGACAGATATTGATAAGTAAAAATCTGGTTCATGACGAAAAGGAGATTGTAGAATACCTCATATCTGAGGGATATAATCTGGAAGAAGTCAATACAGCCTTTTCATGGATTAGAGATATCGCAGGGGAACAAAAGGTAAAATCACCCTTAAGAAAGTCTTTAAACGAATCAAATAATATAAGGATACTGAGTAGTGATGAAAAGATAAGCCTTAATAAAGAGGCATACGGATTCCTTATAAGATTAAAGGAGTTTGGTTTTATAGATAATGAATTGCAGGAGGAGATAATTGAAAGGGCACAATATTTTACAGATGGAGAAGTAGGACTGGATGAAATAAAATCTATTGCGGCCATGGTCATGATGAACCACTCAGGGACAGAATGGGGAGAAGATATTAACAGGCTCTTCAATGACGAATGGGAATCGGCAGTGAATTAAAAAAATAATAAAATATTTACCACAGATTTTCACAGATATACACAGATAAAAAAAGAAGAAAAAAAGGATTTTCTCTGGTTTTTGTTTTTTCAATCTTTATAATCTGTGTTAATCTGTGTCCATCTGTGGTTAAATCAGGTCTTTGTTCATATGTCAAAATCATTATTAATAGTTGAATCGCCTGCAAAGGCATCTACATTAAAAAAATTTCTTGGAGACAGCTTTCTTGTAAAGGCATCTGTGGGCCATGTAAAAGACCTCCCTCATAATAAACTCGGTGTGGATATAGAAAATAATTTTGAGCCCGAATATATCACAATCCGGGGTAAGGGGAAAATACTTCAGGAATTAAAGGCTGCAGCAGAAAAGGCTGATACCATCTATCTTGGGCCTGACCCTGACAGGGAAGGAGAGGCAATCGCATGGCATATTGCAAATGAACTAAATGGGGATAAACTTAGCAAGAAGAAGGGACGCAAGATATATCGCGTCCTGTTTCATGAGATTACAAAAAATGCCGTAAGAAAGGCAATTGAGAATCCACTTACAATTAATGAAAACAAGGTTTATGCACAACAGGCACGGAGAATCCTTGATCGCCTTGTCGGCTATAAGATAAGCCCTATCTTATGGAAAAAGGTAAGAAGGGGATTGTCTGCAGGAAGGGTTCAATCTGTTGCCCTCCGATTGATTTGCGAGAGAGAGAAGGAGATAAATTCATTTGTAAAAGAGGAATACTGGTCTATAACTGCAAATCTAAAATCCCCCCTTCACCCCCCCTTTGATAAAGGGGGGGAGGGGGGATTACCATTTGAGGCAAGACTTCATCGCATAGGGACAGATAAGGCTGAGATAAAAAATGAATCTGAGGCAAAGTCTATCCTCTCCGATTTGGAAGGTGCATCATATAAAATCATCAATGTCCAGAAGAAGGAAAAGAAAAAGAATCCTGTTCCTCCATTCATAACAAGCACACTTCAGCAGGAGGCATCACGAAAACTCAGGTTCTCTGCAAAAAAGACCATGATGATAGCCCAAAAACTCTACGAAGGGCTTCAGATAGGAGATGAGGGGCAGGTTGGATTAATAACCTACATGAGAACAGATTCATTCAATCTGTCATCTGAGGCAGTAAATGAGGCACGAAATTTTATCGCGAGCAGATACGGAAGTGATTTCCTGCCTGACAAGCCAAATTTTTATAAGAGCAAAAAAACCGCCCAAGAGGCACATGAGGCAATCAGACCTACATCGGTTTTAAGAGAGCCATCTATCATAAAAAAATATCTTGAAAAGGATGAGGCTAATCTCTATGAGCTTATCTGGAACAGGTTTGTTGCCTGCCAGATGAATCCTGCCATCCTTGATTCAACCTCAGTTGATGTAGAAGCAAAAAAATATCTCTTCAGGGCTACGGGTTCTGTTGTAAGATTTCCTGGTTTTTTAAAGGTATATGAGGAAACAATTGAAGTATCCTCCGAATCAGAGCAGGGTGAAAAAGAAGGTATATTGCCTTCATTAAAAACAGGAGATATGCCTGAGCTGATAAATATAACACCTGAACAGCATTTTACACAGCCACCTCCAAGATACACAGAGGCAAATCTGATAAAAGAATTAGAGGAGAAAGGGATTGGAAGGCCAAGCACCTATGCAGCAATAATCAGCACAATCCTTCAAAGGGACTATGTTGAAATTAAAGAGAGGAGACTCCACCCTACCCTCCTTGGGTCATTGATATCAGACCTCCTTGTAGAAAATTTCCCAAAGATATTGGATGTTAAATTCACTGCAAATATGGAAGAAGAGCTTGACCAGATTGAAGAAGGGAAAAAGGGATGGATTGATGCACTCAATGATTTTTATAAGCCATTTTCTTCAGACCTTTCAAAGGCTGAGACAATGATGAGGAATATAAAAAAAGAGATTGAGATTACAGATGAAATCTGTGATAAATGCGGCAAAAATATGGTTATTAAATGGGGCAGATTCGGCAGATTTCTTGCGTGTTCAGATTATCCTAACTGTAAAAGCACCCGTCCCATTAAAGGTGATAATGAAAAAGAGGGCGTCACTGAGAAATTACCTGAAATTACAAACGAGAAGTGTGAAAAATGCAGCGCACCATTACAGCTCAAGATTGGAAGATATGGAAAATTTCTTGCCTGCACTAAATATCCTGAATGCAAATTCACGAAACCTATAAGCCTTGGCATATTATGCCCTCAGGATGGGTGCAATGGATTCCTTGTAGAGAGGAGGACAAAGAAAGGGAAAATATTTTATAGCTGTAGTAATTACCCTAAGTGTAAATTTGCCACATGGAATAAGCCGATTCCAGAAAAATGTCCACAATGTGGCTACTCATTCCTTATAGAGAAGAGAATAAAGGATGGAGATATAGAAATTATGTGTGGAAATAAAGATTGCACATTTAAAAAGGCTGTTGCCTGAAGGGGATGAAAAGACTGCCTGTTGTTGCCATTACGATGGGTGACCCTGCAGGAATAGGTCCTGAAATTGTCCTTAAGGCATTAACAAAACGAGAGATTTTTAGATGCAGTATCCCCATAATAATAGGTGATAAAAAATTTTTAAAAAAAACTGCTGATTCTCTTAACATCCCTCCCATCCCCTCAAATATCAGCATAATTGATTTAAAAAATATTCCAGAGAGATTTACGGTTGGCAAACCATCCCGTTCAGGAGGTAAGGCTACGGTAAAATATATAGATGCTGCGGTGAATCTGGCTCTCCATAAAAGTGTTGATGCAATTGTTACAGCACCAATAAGCAAAGAGGCAATACACATGGCGGGATATAAATATCCCGGTCATACAGAGATGCTTGCAAAACTTACAAATACAAAGGATTATGCCATGATGCTTGCCGGTAAAGATATAAGGGTTGTGCTTGTAACAACACACACAGCTATAAAAAATGTAAGCCGTCTGATAAGCAGAAAAAAAATCCTGAAGACTATAAAGCTTACAAACTCTTCTTTAAAATCATGGGGGTTTTTAAATCCAAGGATAGGAGTTTCTGCACTTAATCCACATGGGGGGGAAGGTGGTATATTTGGCAATGAGGAGATAAAGAAAATCATGCCTGCAATTAATGATGCAAGAGCAGAAGGCATAAAGGTTCAAGGGCCATTTCCAGCCGATACACTTTTTACACCTGCAAAAATGTCAAAGTTTGATGCAATTGTGGTCATGTATCATGACCAGGGGCTCATCCCAATAAAGATGAAATCATTTGGAAAGGCAGTAAATATCACTCTCGGCTTACCATTTATCCGCACATCAGTTGACCACGGAACTGCCTATGACATTACTGGAAAAAATCTTGCCGACCCCTCAAGTATGATTGAGGCAGTAAAAATGGCTGCTAAATTAAATAAAAAAAGAATCAAAAAGGAAATTTTTTGACTACGCTTAAACTTGCAGCCTCTGCTACCTCTTCAAAAGTTACAGGCTTCGCCCTCATTGATTCAATAGCAACAGTCGCCTGTCCTGATCCTTCCCATATAACATTTCCTGTAACGGTATCCCATAATTGAAGTGATATCTTTACAGTGGTCTCTCTTGTTGAGACTATTGATAATCCGAAGAATGAGAATCTTGAAGAAACTGATTCTGTAAATGATAAAAGCTTGGGCTGGATGATATGCCTGACTTTCAATGCATCTCCAACTTTCCACAGATAGTCTTTTTTTAAAATTCCTGTAGTATCATAATAGTCTAACATCTTTGAATAGATATCTGTGAGGTCAGCAGTATTAATGCTATTGATAGTCTCTCTTGATGAGATGATATTTATCTTAGGCTTTTCTTTTTGAAATGCCTTTTCTATTATATCTGAGATTGTAACCTTGTATTCTCCAAGACCACTCACCCTTGAAAGTGCGGTTGTAAGAAAACCTATACGATTTCCATCTATTTTATTCGCCTGAAGGGAGCGGTAAAATTCATATGAACTTACATTGAGCTGCTTTAAAGGACCACCACATCCTGCAATAAGAAAGAATACAGAAACCAGAATACAGAAGCCAGACATTATTTTTGTCTGTTGACTATCTTCTGTTCTCTGTCTTCTGTCCTCTTTCTTCTGCGTTCTCATACCTTATATTTCAGTATCTTATTCGGCATACAATCGGTAATGATACATGGTATCTTCTTTGAAATAATTTAGCAAGTTTGTTTTATTCACTTGATTTTGAGAACTTCGTTGTATATATTTTCACACATGATAGAAGAGAATATAGCCTTATTTATAAACACCCATGAGACATTGAGGGCAGAAAAAATCTTAAAATCTGAAAATATAGATTTTAAGACTGTTATAAAGCCACGCACTATCACATCTGAATGCGGCTTTGGACTGAAATTTAATAGTCATTACAGAGAGAAGATATTAATCATTTGTAAAAATAATAACTTAAGATTGATTGGGATATTTATCAGCATAGGAAAGGACATCTGGAAAAAGATAGAACTCAATTAAAATATAAATAGAGGCTTACCTCTGTTGACAACAGAGAAAATTCTGAGAATGCCTGATTTTCCCCTATTACCCTCCCTTGATTTTACTCTTAAGGCAGCTTTGGAGGTTTAATCCCATCCAGCCTTTTATCTGTCAGACTCCTCAAAAAGGCAATCAGGTCATCTTTTTCAGCATCTGAGTTACCTTATTTACATTTTCATTTTTAAATTCTCTTTTCTCCAGTACATTTGCGAAATTCATAATCCCTTTCCTCCTTATATATTTTTGTCTAAACAGATTCATATACCTTTCCTACCATCTTAGCAGATGGTTTAAGGGTTTTCTTTCCCTCCGACCAATTTGCAGGACATACCTCATCCGGATGTCTTGAAACATAAATGTTGGCATCAATCTTTCTCAGAAGTTCTGATACGTTTCTGCCGACATTATAAAAATTAACCTCTGATGCCACAAGCTTCCCTTCAGGGTTTATTACAAAAGTCCCCCTTAGTGCAAGGCCTGTTGCCTCATCATAAACTCCAAATAATCTTGAGATTGTCCCTGTCGGATCAGCTCCCATAAGGTATTTCACATCCTGCAAAAGTTTTTCAGATTGCTGCCATGCAAGATGAGAATATTTTGTATCCGTACTTACAGAAACAACCTCACACCCTGCCGATTTTAATTCCTTATGCTTATCTGCAAGGTCTTTAAGCTCAGTCGGGCAAATAAATGTAAAATCTGCCGGATAGAAAAATAGAATCAACCACTGCTTTTTTCCCTTTACCTCATCAAAACTTATCTTGCCAAAATCCCTCTTAATAGGGTCATAGACATCCATTTCAAAATTCTGAATAACCTGTCCAATCTTATATGTATCCATAGTAAAATCCTCCTTTCTCATTTGAGTAATGTTAATATTTCAGTTTTTTATTATTAATCCCCCCTTTCCTTCTGACATTCCTTGCAAATACCATAAAAATCTATGTGGTTTCTAATAGTTTTAAATTCTTTCAATATCTCATTTGGAAGCATCAATGAATCAGAATAATCTTTAAATACATCACTTATCTTGTTGCATTCTGTGCATATAATATGGTGATGCGGCGCGATATTGGGGTCGTAATGCCTCTTCTCATAGTCAATTGTAACTTCAAGAATCTCTCCCTTCTCCTTTAATGCCTGAAGTGTATTATAAACAGTAGCAAAGGATACTGTCGGATAAGCCTTTTTGATATTGGTAAATATATCATCAGCAGTTGGATGGCTTGTATTTCCGTCCAGATACTTCAAGATTGCCAGCCTCTGAGGCGTGAGCTTGAAATCTCTTTTTCTGTATTTTGCGATTATCTTTTTCATATCTAATTTAGAATTATTCTTATTTGATAATTAATATAATCTATATGAAAATAATTGTCAAGCATTATTTTATATTTTAAATACACCAATAATTCTATCTGAGGCAGCAAGACAAAAGGAATTAAAACAAAAAAGCAAATAAGCAGGATTACTTGGAAGGTTTTAAGACTTAATCACTATATATTCATTTAACTATAATTATCTTTGTAAAATCAGCAAGTTCACCATATAATTTTGATATATTGCTTAAGAGATTTAATCTATTTTCTCGTAAAGATTTATCTTCAACCATGACCATAACCTTATCAAAAAATTTATCTACCGAGCCTCTTATCTCGGCAATTTTTTTCATGGCATCAAGATACATTTTTTCCTCAACCAGCTTTTCTACATCGCTTTTTATACTATTAAAACTATCATACAATTCTTTCTCTGCATCCTCTTTTAACAAGGCAGGGTCAGGGCTGCCATATTTATTTTCTTTTATGATATTTGCTGCCCTTTTAAATGCAATTGCCAATGGCGAAAAATATTCCAATGTCTTAAGCTCCGATAAAGCCTTTACCTTATTAACCGCATCAAGTATGTCATTAAATCTTGCAGAGAAGACTGCATCCACAACATCGTAGGAAAAACCGTCTGATACTAATTGATTTTTGAGTCTTGATTTAAAGAAATCTATAACCTCATTTTTTACCTCTCCCCTGCCCCTTTCTATTTTCTGCCCAGCTATATCCATAGCCCTATCTATTAAATCTGATACAGAAATCTGATAGCTTTTCCCTAAAATTATGTTAGCAATAGCAAGGGTTTGTCTTCTTAATGCGTAAGGGTCTTCTGAACCGGTAGGAATGAGTCCAACACCAAAACAGCCAATAATTGTATCTATCTTGTCGGCAATACTGACTATATCGCCTGCACGGCTATCCGGTAGTTTATCACCTGCAAATCTCGGAAGATAGTGTTCATAAATTGCATCTGCCACTTCTTGTTTTTCCCCTGAAAGCCTTGCATACTCCCTCCCCATTATCCCCTGCAAATCAGGAAACTCATAAACCATTTGGGTAACTAAATCCGCCTTGCATAAAAATGCCCCCCTCTCAGAAATCTCTTTTGAGTCAGGAGCTATTTTATCAGCAATATAACAGGCAAGCTTGACAATACGCTCAACCTTTTCATAATATGTCCCAAGCTTTTCCTGAAAGACTACAGATTTTAATTTTTCTATATATTCCTTAAGGGGTTTCTTTTTATCTTCCTCATAAAAAAATCTTGCATCAGAAAATCGCGCCTTAAGCACCCTTTCATAACCGGCTTTCATAACTGCTGGATTCTTAACCTTATTGTTGCTAATTGCAATAAAATTTGGCAGGAGACTGCCATTTGAATTTACAATCGAAAAATATCTCTGATGCTTTTTCATGACAGAGATTAGAACCTCTTTGGGGAGTTCAAGATACTCCTTTCCGAACTCTCCAAGTATAGGACAGGGGTATTCAACAAGATGTGTAACAGCTTCTAACAGATTGGCATCTTCATAAAGACTTCCGCCAGCCTTTTTTGCCAGTTTATTTGCCTCTTTTAATATTGTCTCTCTTCTATCTTCTTGATTAAAAATGATGTAATTTTCCTTTGTCTTTTTCTTATAAGAGGCAAAGTCCTTAACAGTAAATATCTTTGGACTCAAAAACCTATGACCAAAAGTTTTATTTCCGCTCTTGACACTATCAAATTCAAACTTGACTACATCGCCATTGTAAAGGCATAAAATCCAATGGACAGGTCTTACAAATTTTACATTCCCATCCCCCCACCTCATGTGCTTTGGAAATGGTATGGAAAATATCAGTTTAGGCAGAATATCAGGAAGGATTTTCTTTGTCGCCTCCCCTTTCTCTTCCTTCACTGCACAGAGATATTCACCCTTCTCTGTTTTCTCAACATTCAAATCCTCTACACGAATCCCCTGATTTTTTGCAAAACCAACAGCGGCTTGAGTGGGCAGTCCCTTCTCATTAAAGGATACCCGTTTAGGAGGACCAATTACCTTTGAAGTAATACTCTCCTGCCTATCCGAAAGATTTTCAACGAATAAAATAAGCCTCCTCGGCGAACCGAAGACCTTTATTTGCCCATGTGAGACCCTATTTTCAGCAAATAACTTCTTTGTCAGCTCTTCAATCTTACCAATTGCAGGATTCAGATATACAGAAGGAATCTCCTCTGTCCCTATTTCTAAAAGCAACTCTTTTAACATAATTTGCATTGTTATATATCACATATTTATGAGATGTGTCAAATTTGAATCTGTCCGAATTTTTTCACATTACAAATATAAACTTTGATATAATAGTTCAGACATACTTTTAAAACTCTATTGCCTGAAAAGGAGATATTATAATGGGAATGACTATTACTGAGAAAATTCTTGCCGCACACACAGGGAAAAAAGGGGTATCAGCAGGAGACCTAATAATGTCAAAGGTTGATATAGCCCTCGGAAATGATATTACAGCCCCCCTCTCCATTGAAGAATTTAAAAAGGTTAAAGCAAAGAAAGTCTTTGATAAAGAAAAGATAGTTCTTGTTCCCGACCATTTTGCCCCGAATAAGGATATAAAATCAGCACAGCAGGTGCGTATCTTAAAAAATTTTGCTAAACAATATAAAATCACAAACTATTTTGAGATGGGGCGGATGGGCATTGAACATGCCCTCTTGCCTGAAGAAGGGCTTGTCCTGCCGGGGGATGTAATTATTGGTGCAGACTCCCATACATGCACATACGGTGCATTGGGGGCGTTCTCCACAGGTGTTGGCAGTACAGATTTAGCTGCCACAATGGTAACAGGTGAAATATGGTTTAAAGTCCCCGAGTCAATGAAGTTTATATTCTATGGAAAACTGAAAAGATGGGTTACAGGAAAAGACCTTATCCTTTATACAATTGGCAAGATAGGGGTTGATGGTGCATTGTATAAGGCAATGGAATTTACAGGCGAGATAATTGATAACCTGCCAATGGATGGAAGATTTACAATGGCTAATATGGCAATAGAGGCAGGGGCAAAGAGCGGAATTATTAATCCTGATGACATAACAATGGAATATGTAGAAGGAAGGGCAAAGAGGAAATTTAAGATATACACGAGTGATAAAGATGCTCAATATAGTGATGTGTTTGAATTTAACGCAAAGGATATTGAGCCTCAGGTCGCATTCCCTCATCTGCCGTCAAATACAAAGCCCATAAGCAAGGCGGGCAATGTAAAGATTGACCAGGTAGTAATCGGCTCATGCACAAATGGAAGAATATCTGACTTGAGAGAGGCTGCCTCTGTCTTAAAAGGAAAGAAGGTTCACAAGGATGTAAGGATGATAGTCATCCCTGCCACTCAGAGGATTTATAAGATGGCAATAGATGAAGGGTTGATTGATATATTCATTGATGCCGAGGCTGTTGTCAGCACACCCACATGCGGACCCTGTCTTGGCGGGCACATGGGTGTCCTTTCAGAAGGCGAGAGGGCTATATCCACTACAAATAGAAACTTTGTCGGCAGGATGGGGCATCCGAAGAGTGAGGTCTATCTCTCAAACCCTGCAATCGCTGCTGCCTCTGGAATCTTGGGAAAAATTTGCAGTCCGGATGAGATAAAATAAAATTACATAGCGCTTATGTTTTTCTCCCTCAGCAAAAAGATAGAAATCCTTCCCATAATCCACGGAAGCGGGGATTTTGCAAGGGTTGCAAGGCAAAAGGTTTTAAGCTCTCATTTTGACTGCCTTGCAGTATCCATCCATCCCTCTTTTAAAAATTTAGTAGAGACTGGCATAAGACTCCTTCCATCAATAACCATTGCCTCGCTTGAGGAAGAGACAGATGGAGAAATGGATGTGTTCAGTTTTGTCCCTATAGACCCATGTCCGGGAGCAGACAAAGGCACTCCTTGGTGAAGACCTTGCAAGGACAGAGAAGTTTACAACATCGGTCAAGGATGGGATTGATATAAGGGATACATTGAGGCATTGGTATACAGGCAATATATATGTAAAGGAAATTCCCCCATCCAGAGGGAGTGTAGATGCTGTAGTCTTTATCTTTGAAGCAAACCCTGACATATCCAAATATAGCTGGAGACAGACATGGTATGCAGAGCATGGGGAGGAATCCACACTCTGTTTCTATGCAACACCATATATTGAAGATATGATTGGACCCGGCATTGCCCGTTCAACCTATGGAGGATGCTTTATGCTATTCCCCCCAAGACATATACCTGATATATGGCAGGATATAAGGTTTAAAAATTCAGAATCCCTTGATGAGAGGCTTATCTCAGCCTCACTCTTTTACTCAAGGGAAAAACATGTGGCTCTTGTTGCCCCAAAACCGCCGTCACTAAAATGGAGGCGTCTTGCAAGACACTACAAAAAAAACCTCATCTATATCCCCTTAAAGAGATTTTCACTCCAAACCGTAGATAAAGTAAGGAGATTCCATGTTTTGAACGGCAAAGAAATCAGGAGCTATGCGGCGAGGTTTATACAGGAGTTTTGAAAGAAATTATAAACCATACTTGAAATCGCTTATTCACCCTTCCCTTTTACCACCTCATTAATTGTCCTGCTCAACTCATCAATATTATATGGTTTTACGATAGCCGCAGAAAAGCCATAATCCTTATATCCAGACATTATAGGGTCGTTTGAATAACCGCTGCATACAATTGCCCTCACATCCGGGTCAATCTTAATAAGCTCCTTAACTGCCTCTTTGCCTCCCATGCCAGCCGGTATTGTAAGGTCCATCAAGACTGCATTAAATGGCTCTCCTGAATCCTTTGCCTTTTTATAAAGCTTAATTGCCTCCTTGCCGTCTCTGGCAAAATCAGCACTGTATCCAAGTTCATCCAATATCATACCTGCGGCAGTCCTTAAAATCTCCTCATCGTCCATAACAAGAATCTTCCCCTCCCCATAAACAAGCCCTTCTTCATGCTCTTTTATAACAGCAGCCTCACTCTGAGACTTTGGAAGATAGATATAAAAGGTTGTCCCCTTCCCCACTTTTGATTCAACCGAGATATATCCGTCATGATTCTTGATTATGGAATAAGCACTTGCAAGCCCAAGACCGCTTCCTGCCTTTTTAGTTGTAAAATAAGGGTCAAATATCTTATTAAGATTCTCTTCAGATATTCCAGACCCTGTATCGCTAATTGCTATCTTCACATACTTGCCCTCTTTAACAAAGTATCTGTTATCAGCATAAGCATTAATATTTTCTGCTGATAATTCAACTGTCCCCCCTTCAGACATGGCGTGCCCCGCATTTATGACTATATTGTAGATGACCTGATTAATCTGCCCCTCATCAATATTTACAGGCCATAAATCATCAGGGATATTAAGACTGCATTTTACATTAGAGCCCCTGCACGCAAACTCTACATCATCCCTGAGTAATTTTATAATAGATATTGTCTTCCTGGCAGGTGTGCCGCCCTTAGCAAAGGTTAATAACTGATAAGTGAGGCTCTTTGCACCCTGAGAAGCCTTCTCACTATCAGACAATAATTTATAAATAATATCATCGGGCTTGCATTTCTTCTTTGCAAGCGAGATATTTCCAAGTATCCCTGTCAAAAAGTTATTAAAATCGTGTGCTATACCTCCTGCAAGGATGCCTAAAGACTCCAGTTTTTCGAGTTTTATAAACTCATCCACTCTTCTCTTACGTTCGGAGATATCACGCAATAGACCTATGACAGCAGGCTGTCCATGCCAGAAAGTTCTTGAGCATGTTGCCTCTGCCAGTAAACTATTACGGTTTTTTTTGACGATAGCAATCTCAGAATGACCAATTGGAACAGTTCCATCAATTCTCTCTCCAAAGCGTTCCTTTGCTGCCTCACAAAAATTAGGATGTATAAGGTCAAAGATATTCATCTTAAGCAGCTCTTCAACGCTATAACCTGTCATATCCAATAATCGTCTATTCACATAGGCAAATTTGCCTTTATCTGTAACTATCATAATGCTGTCATTTGCATTATCTGCAAGTGACCTGAAATTTCCTTCAGATGCCTGTAATTCCTCTGTCCTCTCCCTTACCTTTCCCTCAAGCTGTTCATTGATTATCTGCAGTTCCCTCTGCATCATTATCAAATCATGGTTTTGCTGGACAGCATTCTCATAGGTAGAAAGTAAAAATGTTAAAATCTGTCTTCTATTGGAGGTTATGTTATAGCGCTCACCTGCGAATGTTACATCTAACTCTGTCAGCTCTTTCCCTCTGTCTTCATGTTTCAAGCTTGAAATGAGCAATTTAATCTTTTCCTGAAGATATTGCTCGTCATAAGGCTTTGTAAAAAAGCCGTCTGCAATTACAGATGCCTTGCGGACAATATCCTTCTTATCTTGTAATGACGTTATTAATATTATTGGCGTCTTTTTTAATGATTCATCCCTCCGTATCTCAGAAGCCATCTCATAACCGTCCATTACAGGCATGAGAATATCAGCTATTATGAGTGTAGGTTTTATCCTCCTCGCTGCCTCAAGCCCCTCCCTGCCGTTTCCAGCAGTTACAACACTATAACCCTGTTCCTCAAGCATATATCTCAACTGTTCAGCCTGTGTCGGACTATCCTCAACAACAAGGATATTGAGTTTCTTATTTATTATATCCTCTCGCTTCTTTATATTCAGGATTGTGCTGATACGGGTTAAAAGGAGTTCCTCGTTATATGGTTTTGAAATAAAGTCATCCGCACCACTCTCAAGCCCCTTAATAACCTCTCTTGGGTCAGAAAGCTGGGTTAACAGGACAACAGGTATATCCCTTAATCTATCATCACCCTTAATCATCTTGCACAACTGATAGCCGTCCATCTCGGGCATAAGGATATCGGCAATAACAAGGACAGGCTTCTGCCTTTTCAAAAAATCAAGGGCATCCTTTGCAGTATAGGCAATAGAGATGCCATAACCGATTGGCTTAAGGATAGACTCAAGCTGTCTTGCCTGAGTCTCGCTGTCTTCAACAATCAGAATGTAACTTTGTAAATTCATATAATTAGTGGTCAAGTGGTCAAGGGTTCAAATGATTGACTGGAAACCTTTTTGTTAACCTATATATTTCTAAACATAGCTGATAAGACTTCTGCCAGACTTTCAATTCTTTGTAATTTTTTAACATTCACTTGACCCCTTGACCCCTCGAACCCTTGACCCCTTTCTTTTCACTCCCTCCCTGCCAGATTTTCCAGTGTTGATGCGATTTCTTCTGGCGAGAGGACAAATGTCGCGCCATTAAGCCTTACAGCCTCTCCCGGCATTCCGTAGACAACAGAGCTTTCCTCATCCTGTGCGATTGTTACAGCGCCATTCTCCTTCATCATCTTAAGCTCCATTGCACCATCCTTCCCCATGCCTGTAAGCAGAACTCCTACAGCCTCTCCATCAAATGTATTTAAGATAGAGCGAAACAGATATGATACAGAGGGTCTTATCCCATTTTCAAGCTTAGCCTTGCTCATCCTTATTCTCTCCTCACTGTCAACACCGAGGTGATAATCATCCTGTGCAAAGTATATATGTCCGGGGAGGAGATGCTCGCCATCAACTGCTATATGGACAGGAAGCGATGTAGCCTGTCTTATCCAATCTACAAACCCTTCAAGAAATCCTTTTGATATATGCTGGACGACCAGTATGGGTGCTGGATAACCCTCTTTAAGCCTTGAGAGGATTAACTGGAGGACAGGTGGACCCCCTGTAGATGCACCCATAGCAATAACCTTAATCCTCCTTATCCTCTTGTGATGAAGAGCGGTTTTGGTTTTTTCTCTATACTGATAACTCTCCCTTTTCCATCGTCTGATAACCTTTACCTCTGACATCAATTTAACAGTTTGGACAAGTTCATTTTCTATTTTTTCACATTCAGAATGCCCCTCGCCAAACGGCTTCTCAAGAATTGCAACTGCCCCTGCATCTAAAGAGTGAAATGATTTTTCCACATCACTTTTGTTATAGCTCGCTGTTACAATAACAATTGGAACAGGACGTGTCTCCATAATCCTGCGGGTCGCCTCAAAGCCGTTCATATTCGGCATGTTAATATCCATTGTGATTACATTAGGCATCATCTCTTCGGCAAGCCTTATGGCTTCTTCCCCGTCCTTTGCAAACCCGATAACCTTAATCTCTTTATCCCTTTCAAGTATATTTTTAATATAAGTGCGGACAACTGCCGAATCATCAACAACTAAAACATTTATCATTTAGCCTCCATGATATTTAGAACACAAAAATCATATAAGTCTCCTCACTACTTCAAGCAGATTGCTCTGGTTAAAACTGCTCTTCACTATATAGGCATTTGCACCGACATCAATCCCCCTCTCCCTGTCCTCCCTTGATTCAAGGGCTGTTACAAGGACAACGGGGAGTTCCTCAAACTTCTTATCACTGCGGACCTTAGCAGTAAGGTCAAAACCATTCATCCTCGGCATTTCAATATCAGATACAACCATATCAAAGTCCTCTGTCTTTAATGCCGTAATTGCATCAATCCCGTCAACTGCAGTCCTGACATTATAGCCTGCAGACTCAAGTATGTTTTTGAGCAATACCCTTGAGGTAATAGAGTCTTCAACAACGAGTATTGATTTTCTTTTAATCTCTCCACCCTCAGCAGGGACCGATGCCTTTGGTAAAACCTCAACCTCTACAGCCGTTCTCATCAGGTCAGGGATATTCAGGATTGGGACAGGCTTCCCTAAACCAAAGACTGCCGCACCTGCGATGTTTTTCATATTCTGCAATTGCCTGCCAAGCCCCTTGAACATCACCTCCTGCTCACCAACGACCTCATCTACACCAACGGCAATCCTTTCTCCATTAACATTGATTATTAAAAGGCATGTAAATAATGGACTCCCTCCCTTCTCCCTTCTGACAGGGAGTCCAAGGATATTGCTGAGATAGACAAATGAAACTGGCACCCCGTTATAGGTTACGGTCTCTCTGTTTTCAACTGTCTTAATCTCATCATTCTTAACCCTGTTTACAGCCTCAACATTGGAGTCAGGAAGGATAAAAGGCTGGTCAGAAGTCTTTACCAAAATCCCCCTGAATGTTGCAACAGTAATCGGGAGGACGATTTTAAACTTTGTGCCGATATCCGGCTTTGACTCTACGGATATAATCCCATTCAGTTTCTCTATCTTTTCCCTGACAATTGCAAGCCCTAATCCCCTCCCTGATAAATCTGTAACTATAGGGCTTGTTGAAATTCCTGATTTGAATATAAGAGAGAGCGCCTCATTCGTATTTAATCCCTTTGCCTCCTTCTGTGATAATATACCCCCCTTCACGGCAACTTTCTTCACCTTTTCAATATCAATCCCTGCACCATCATCTGATATGAGCATTTCAACCTTGCCGCCGGTTATATGCTGTATCTCAATTGTAATAGTCCCCTCCCTCTTTTTTCCATTTTTTAATCTGCTCTCTGGCTTTTCAATACCGTGGTCAATACAGTTTCTGACAAGATGAATGAGCGGAGTCTTTATCTCCTCCAAAACCCTCCTGTCAATCTCCTCCCACTCCCCCTTTATCACCACATCCGCCTCTTTGCCAAGCTCATGTGATATGTTGCGGACATGAAGCGGAAAAACCTCCAATATTGTGAAGAAAGGGAGGAGCATTGCACTTTTCATATCATAGAGCAGGTTGTCAACCATCCTGTTAATCGTCTTATTAAACTGCTTTGCAGATTTCATAAGCGATGAGAGCCTGCCTTCAATTGTTTTTATCTGTGCCTGAGTCCACTCCAAATATTCATTGAGCTTCAAAAGCACATTCTCATCTAATACCCTGCCCTCTCCACCACCTTTATCTGCTTTTATCTGATGCATCTTTGGGATATCAATGAATACCTTTTTACACTCTCCCTTTAATGAGTCAAAGATATTATTTATCTCTCTCAGGTTTTCAACCTGCTGGCTTGCTATAAATTTTGTGGCAATCATCTCTTCAGTCTGCAAGAGTATTGACTTCAGTCTCGCAGTTGGTATCTTTACGGTCTCTGCTATCGATACAGGAGTTTGAACAGATGGTCGGACATCCACCTTTTCAATATCCTTTTGTTTGATTTCAGACGGCTCTCTGCCTGTCTCAATATTTGAAAGTCCTTTCACTATCTTTGCAATATCCTTTTTTTCAACAGGAGACTGCCCTTCTTCTGCTGATAAAATAATCCTGTCAATAAGTTCAATTGCATTAAAAATGATTTCAAAATCCCCTTTTGCAAGTTCAATCCTTCCCTCCTCTTTCCAGACAGAAAATACATTTTCAAGTGTCTGGCAGATTACTTCAACATCTGTCAGATTGACAGCCCTCGCAGCACCCTTAAGACTGTGTGTCCCGCGATATACATCCTCAACTATATTCATCTGGATATTTTTAGGCGGTAATTTCTCAAGCTTAACAATCTCTGAAGCTAATGTATTGAGGATGTCCCTTGCCTCAACCTTAAATGTTAAGAAAAGCCTCTTCTTTATGTCATTTTCCTTTTTCTCAGCCATAATATAATAAATACTAAATTCTAATATCTAAATACTAAATCCAAATGCTCTAAACTATCTTGTTTGTAATTTTGGTCATTTGTAAATTTGAATTTGTTTAAGAATTAGTGCTTTGAATTTAGAATTTGATTTGTAATTCATATCGTATAGTACCCCACCATCTCCTTCAGCTTCTGCCCAATTTCATTTAGGCTCCGGACTGTCATCTCCACCTGTTTTGTGCTGGCGGCATTCTGGGCGGTAGCCTGTTTTATGTTTGCCATCGCAAGGACCACCTGATCCATCCCTACTAACTGCTGTTGGTTTGACGCAGAAATCTGCACTACTGCCTGTGACGCCTCTTCAATGCTCCTTGTAAGCCCTTTTATGGCATCACCAGTTCCAACAGACTGCTTTACCACAGCTTCAATTGACCTACCCCCCTTCTCCGTCGCCATAACTGCCGTGCTTGTTGACTTCTGTATGTTATTTAAGATTGTCCTTACCTGCTTTGTTGCCTGTCTTGACTGCTCTGCAAGATTCTTTATTTCATTTGCAACCACGATAAAACCCTTCCCCTGCTCCCCAACCTTTGTCGCCTCAATGGCGGCATTCACCGCAAGAAGATTGGACTGCTCAGCAAGGTCATCAACAGAGGCAATGATTTCACTTATTGCCTGATTGTGCTCACTTAATTTTATAATCGTCTCTGCAATATACTCCATCTGCCCTTTAATCCTGTTTATCCCCTCTATTGTTTCATTTACGAGATTTTCGCCTGTCTTTGATATCTGAACTGCATTTTGTGCAACCTCTGTAACACGCTTTACCTTTTGATTTGAGACAGTCGCCGCCTGTTTAACCTCCTCCGCTGTTGTTGTCGTCTCATTAACTGCAACTGCAGTCTGCTCTGTGCCAGCGGCAAGCTGTGTTACTGTGGTAGCAATCTGACTTGATGACGATGTAAGGACATTTATAGCCTCAGCAATATCCCTTGTCTGTTTTTGAAGTCTTTCTACCATTGTTCGGAATGTCTGTGAAAGGGCTCCTACCTCATCGCTTCTATCTTCTACAGTGTGACTTACTGTCAGGTCCCCTGATGTAATCCTCTCTGCAACCCTGGATATATCAATTAGAGGCTTGGCAATAATCCTGTTCATGTAAAAAGCTACTGCAATGCCGCCAAATACGGCTATAATTCCAACATTTATGAAGTAGTCAGCAGTCTGCCTTGCAGTTTTTTCTGATTCTTTCATATGACTCTGAGCCTCTTCGTTTGCATATCTTACAAGTTCATTTGTGAGAGACCTTATCTTTTCAAATCTTTCTGTCTGTATTCCAAATGCCAGTTTTTTTGCATCATCAAGTTTCCCGTCATAAATAAGAGGAATAATCTGGGTATCCCTTGTCTCTTTGAATGCAAGCCTTACCGCATTCAACTCTTCAAACCTGTTTAGAAGAACAGTATCTCCCCTGTTACGCTCTATAAGACCTTGCATTCTTTTTTCAATACTTAAAGCATATTCCTTTATATCCTGATGCAATTGCTCCTTCGCTGTTCTATCTGCGGCATTTGTCATCATTACTAATGCAAGCCGTATCTCATCCTCATTTGACCTGAGCCTGAGGAGGTCAACAGAGTTTGCAAACTCTGAATAAAATATATCCTTTTGAAAATCTTCTATTCTTGTGATTCCCCTCTTTGCTGTCACGATGACAACTAACAAGATAGTGATAACAACAGCAAATGCTGCAAAAAATTTAACCCGTATCGGCAGATTAACAAACCATTTCATAATTTATTCCTCCTCTTTAGCTTATAGCTGATAGCTGTCAGCTTTCAGCTTTATGTTATACATTCTCATTCACAATTATACTCTTATCTATCAAAAGTCTCTCTGCATCAAGAATAACCTCCCTCTCCTTTGTAACCCCCTTTAAATACTCCTCACGGATACCAGTCAATGTTGGAAGTGACGGCTGAAGCTCGTTCAATAGGATACTGCGGACACCAACTATTGAATCTGCGAGAATGCCAAACTCAATTTCAGCAGAGTGGAGTATTATAGCCTTATTTAAGTCAGTGAGCCCTTTTTCAGGGAGGTCAAAGAATTTCTTTATGTCAATGACTGAAAGAATCTCTCCTCTCACATTTATAATTCCAAGGACAAAGGAAGGTATGCCGGGGATAGGGGTAAGCTCTGTCAACGGATAAACCTCACGGACATATTTCAGCTCAACCCCATATCTCTCATATGCAAGCATGAATTCCAGCACCTCAATAGATTCCTCTTTCTTTAATCCCTCATTTGACTCAAGGGCAGTTATCTTTGCCCTCTCCTTGAGGATTCTATCCCTCTCTTCCCTGCTCGGCTGAAACCCCTTATCAGAAGTAATCTTTGCTGATTCCAGACGGCTGTGTATTTCTTCCCAGTTAATAGCCATTATTTTCTCTTTAATAGGATTTAGTGTTTTGAATTTAGTGCTTCTCCTAATGCGTCCTCTCCGATACCATTATTGACTCTATTATTTCAGATAATCTCCCTGCCGTAATCCCATCAGATTCAGGTATAACCTCTTCATCGTTGTAGCTTGATAAAAGCTCAATTGCATTTCTAAAATATCTCTTTGAGGTCTTTAATTTACCTCTCCTGACCATTAGATTTCCAAGCATAAAATATGCAAGTATGAAATCATTGTCAAGGTAAATCGTTTTCTTCAGAGACTTGACTGCATCCATCATTCTCCCCTGTTCAATAAAGATTGTGGCGAGGAGGTAATGATAATATGGATTGAGCTTGTCAGATGAGATTGCCTCTTCGCACCACTTCAGGGCGTCATTGAGCCTCCCCTGATTTGCATACCCTCTTACCAGCATTGAAAGAATCTCTGCCTTGTCCTCATCCTTCAGAGACAAACCCGAAATCTTTCTCACTGCATCATCATATCTCCCCTGCTCAAAGATTTTTATAACATCCTTCCTTAAATCCATACTCTCACCTCCCTCTTTTTTTATATCATTTTTTATTTCTATCTTTTCTCTCTCCCCGTCTTTAACTGATTTTAAAGGTCTGTCAGTGCCAATCCATCTCTTGACGAATGGAATATATGGTGCAAACTTTTCTGGTTGAAAATCATCTGAAATGCCAACCTTTTTAGAGAGTTTTCTATATACAACTGTTTCATCAATGCTGAGAGGGGCAAATTTAGATGCCGCCGATTTAATAAAATCCGTAGGCCCAACTAATAGCCAGCCCTTATCAACAAGAGAGTTATAAAAGCCATTAACCACCCTGTCTGCCAGCTTCGGAGAAAAATACATAAGGACATTATGGCAGAAGATTATATCCATGCCGTTTGTATTGTTTAAAAGCGAGGGGTAAACATCTTCAGCGAGATTCAGATATTCAAACATCACCATATTTTTAAGAACCGGGATTATCCTGTAATTGCCTTCCTCCGTCTTCTTAAAATAACCCTCTTTAACCCATGAAGGGGTGCTGCGGAAAGACCAGTCAGTGTATATCCCTTCCACCCCCTTTTTAAGCAAATGCGGATTGATGTCTGTTGCAAGGATAGTAATTTTCCAGTCATTAATATCAGGAATCATCTTTTTAAGCAATATCGCAATTGAGTGTGCCTCCTCACCGCCGCTGCACCCTGCACTCCATATCCTCAAATACCCTGCATCCTGCCTTGAGCCAATCAATTCAGGGAGTATCTTCTCTTCAAGTATCTCAAAATTTTTCTTGTTGCGGAAAAAGTATGTCTCTCCGACTGTGAGATGGCTTGACAGAATCTCAATGTGCGCCCTTGCCAGCTTTGCTGACATGAACCAGCTTATAAACTCTAATGGATTTTTATATCCAAACTCAGCTGAGGCAGATTTAATTTTCCTTTCAAGGTCGCTCCATTTGGACTCTGGGAAGTGCAATCCCATAATGGATGCAATAAATTCACTCAATTGGGAAAGAATAGTGTCTGAAATTTGACTTGTCATTTTTTATTCATTGCATCATTCAGTGTCTTTTCCTCTTCAAGAGACAGAAACTTATCAATATCATGGATGAGTATAATGCCATCCTCAAGTTTTACAACACCTTCAACATACTCAATTCCAGATATAATCTTATCAGCCGTTATTATCTTATGTTCAGGAAATTCAAGGACACCAGCAACATTATCCACCAGTATCCCCAATAGTCTTTTTTTTGAATGTGATATGACGATGTGGTCATTAAGATTAACTTCCTTTTCGGAGAGATTGAACCTCTTGCGGATATTTACAACAGGGATAATCTGACCATGAAGGTTTATAACACCTATGACAATATCAGGGGCTTTAGGGAGTGGAACAATCTCAATTATGCGGATAGCCCTTTCGACTGCCGAGAGCGGCAGTGCAAATCTCTGGCTATCAAGGGTAAAGACGACAAGCTGAATTGAAGCGTTCATAAGAACCCTCCCACTCTGCGGTTTATCAGATTTTGTTCAACTACGCCTTAACTACCGCTTATAACTGCTTCTGAAATCTTTATTGATGGTGAGCCTATTCTTCCAAAGAATCTCAAGTCATCTGCAATAGCCTCAACACCTTTCATAAGCTCCAATATATTCCCTGCCATAACCACACCTCTTACAGGAAATGAGAATTTACCATTCTCTATCCAATGCCCTGCAATTCCAATAGAGAAATCGCCTGATATGGGATTTGCGGTGTGGACACCCATTGCCTCTGAAATATGAATACCTTTATCTATACCCTTTATTAAATCCTCCATTGATATATTCCCTTTTTCAATAAATAGGTTTGTAATTCCAACACCCGGAAGCCCTTTAAACCCTCCCCTCACACCATTGCCTGTGGATGCCGTTTTCCACTTATTTGCCGTATATATGTTGTGAAGAAAAGCCTTAAGATAACCCTTTTCTATTAATAATGTCTTTCCTGCAGCAGTCCCCTCTCCATCCACTGGTGCAGAGCCAATGCCCCCTTCAAGTGTGCCGTCATCAATCAGATTTATTATCGGTGATGCAACATTAGAGTTTAGCTTATCAGACAGCATAGACTTTCCTTTCTGAACAGAATCAGCAGAAAGGGATGAAGATAAAATTCCTATAAAATCACAAGAGACCTTCGGGTCAAGAATAACAGGGATGCGGCAGGTATTAATCTTTTTTGCTCCAAGCATATCAATTGCCTTTCTCGCCGCCTCTATGCCGACTTCATCTGTCTTTAGACTATCATAAAACCTGTTGTAATCAAACTCCCACCCTGTCTCAGAATTTCCATTCTCCTCTGCTACAAGCATTATACTTGTAGAGCAGACAGTATCACTGTAAATAGATTTTACCCCATTAGAGTTCATAAGAACCCTTCTATATTCTGAATCCTCATAAGATGCGTGTCTTATATTCTTTATCCTTTTATCATACTGGCGGGCAGCCCTCTCCAGCCGCATACATCTTTCTATCTTTTCTTTTTCACCTATTCCTTTAAGTTTGTCATCATATAATTTCTTAATATATGCCTCTTTGGAGGGTTTTGAAAAGGAGATATCGGCATCTACTTCATTGTTTGCTGCATTCTCAAATGCCTCTTTTATAAGCCTGTCTATTGAAGGAGGGGAGTTATCAGATGTATATGAAAATCCCAATTTGTTTCCCAACAAAATTCTTAAAGATAATCCACGGCTTGCAGCAGACTGAAAGGAATCTACAGCCTGCTCCTTCACCTCAATAGAGATAGATGATTCTTCAATGGCAAAAACCTCTGCACTGTCAGGTTTCTTTTTAAAAGCCTTGTTTAAAATTTCTTCAGCAATATTTACAATTTCCATTTTAACTCCTTATTATGCTATCGCCTTTTCCTTCACTATCGTAAAGTCAATCAGGTCAAGAGGATTTTTTGTTGTCCTTTTCCCAGCGTCAAGTATTTCAATAGCAACAATCCTTCCATCTTTTGAATAATCTACTACTAAGCCATCAAGTTCAACTGATTCAGCTATTTGCTCTTCAGCTATAAATTCAATATTGAGTAAATCATATTTTGGGTCGTATTCTATCTTCATTTCTCCTCCTTCCAATAACGGTTAATTTGTGAGGTAAAGTAAGCCGTTACTACAATATATACTTCGTCTTTCTTTTCAAATACAACTCTTAAAAGATATTTCTTATTCTCTATAATAAACATCTTCTGTGCTACCTTTCTACCTCCATAACCATCTACCAGTTGCACAGGACTACTAATAGTTTCTTCTATCCACTCTTTTCTAATACCTCGCCTTTTAATCTTTCTTTCTGCAATAGGAATAATTTCAATTTTCATCACAAATATATCATTTGCTTAACAAATAACAGCATTTCAAGATTTTTATAATTAGCTCCTTATCCATGTCCGCCAGTCGTCTCCAATATCCCCTCTCCTCTTATACCTTTCCATTGCATTTTTACAGAGACATTCTCTATCCATCTGCATTAGTTCTTTCAAAGCCGCCTTAATAATTTCTGGGAACTTTAACATAATCTTATCTACCCTCTCTCTTTCACCTTTATTCTGCATCCCTTCAAATAGTTCACCCTCTTCATAGCTTCTATTTTCAACACCCTCAGCATAATTTGTGAGATAGCAGACAGATGCGTAGCACATCTCAAGTTCCCTTGCCAGAAATGCCTCAGG
>Ga0209619_10000442_pt1 | contig 28865 bp, 34 predicted proteins | sample Rifsed16ft3_FD_184011 | JGI IMG/M metagenome (GOLD analysis project Ga0209619, IMG submission 184011) | Soil microbial communities from Rifle, Colorado, USA - sediment 16ft 3 (version 2) | ecosystem: Environmental > Terrestrial > Deep subsurface > Rock core/Sediment | place: Rifle, Colorado... | reverse complement strand
GAAATTACAATATATTCAGCATCCGGATACGAAGGCTCATCCCCAAACATTGCCAAATCCACATCCTCTTGTGAAAAATATGCAGCGTGGTCGGGGTGGGAGTGATAAAATGCAATCACCTTTAGCCCCTTCTTCTCTGCATCCTTAAAAATATTTAGCATCTCCTTTGGGTCTATGTGATATGCAGTCCTTGCATCTCTCACATATCGCTCAGGGTCTTTCTCATGCAGTTCATTCTGGATATTGGTGCATTTGTGGACAATAGTAATCCCCATCCCGTCTCCAGTAACAATCCCACAGCACTCATCAGGATACTCCTGAATTGCATGGCTATATATTTTTTCAAGGGCTTCCTTGTTTAACATATTTGTATTCTACTGTATTTTAAGATAAAATCCAACCTTACACAAATTAGTTAATTGCCACGGATTTACACAGAATTAAAATATAAATGTTTTTGTCTGTAAAAGGCAGTGGTTTGTTTTGGTCAGTGAAAGTCTGTGGCTAATAATTATAAGTTAACTTATGTCTGAAAACAAAAGACTCCTCAAAGCAACAGGTATTATTAGCAGCGGGACATTTTTAAGCCGTATCTTTGGTTTTATCAGGGATATGGTGATTGCAAAAATCTTTGGTGCTGGTTTTGCTACAGATGCCTTCTTTGTTGCCTTTAAAATACCAAATCTATTAAGGAGATTGCTTGGAGAGGGTGCCCTCTCTGCTGCATTTATACCCCTCTTTACCGAATACTTCACAGTGAAATCAAAGGAAGATGCATGGAGGTTTGCAAGTGCAGTTTTTTCCACACTTCTTGTCCTTCTCTTTATAATTACTATCCTTGGAATAATCTTCATGCCTGCGATTATTACAGTCCTTGCCCCCGGTTTTTACCATGAGCTTCATAAATTTAATTTGGCTGTCTATCTGACAAGAATCACCTTCCCTTATATATTTTTGATTTCTCTTACCGCTTTATCAATGGGTATATTGAATTCTCTAAGACACTTCACTGTTCCTGCAATGTCGCCTGTTTTATTAAACCTTGCTCTGATAGGTGCGGCATTTTTTATATGCCCTTATCTCAAAATACCTGTATCAGGTCTTGCAATTGGTGTGATAATCGGAGGGCTGCTGCAATTTATCTTTCATATACCGCCGCTGCTAAAAAGCGGGTTAAAATTTACACCTGATTTCTCCTTCAGTCATCCCGGAGTCAAAAAGGTCGTCCTTCTGATGGCTCCTTCTGTTATCGGTCTTGCAGTAACACAATTCAATATATTCGTGGACACCCTTATAGCCTCCCTCTTAACAGAAGGGAGTATATCCTATCTCTATTATGCGGACAGGGTAATGCAGCTTCCACTCGGTGTATTTGGGACAGCCATCGGGACAGCAATTTTGCCAACCCTTTCATCTTATGCTGCAAAAAAGGACATGGAAGGAATAAGGGATACTATTTCCTTTGGTCTCAGGTTCACATTTTTTATTGCAATACCTGCTATGACAGCCCAGATCGTATTGAGTCTGCCGATTGTGTCCCTCCTGTTTGAAAGGGGTGAATTTGCACATCATGCGGCAATAAATACATCTCAGGCTCTGATTGCCTTTTCCATAGGGCTTTGGGCATATTCAGGCATAAAAGTTATTGCACCTGCATATTACTCTGTTCAGGATACAAAGACACCTGTGAGAATTGCTGTTATATCAATGGTAGCTAATGTGGTATTTAATCTAATCCTCATGCACCCGCTAAAACACGCAGGTATTGCCCTTGCCACATCCCTATCTGCAATACTTAATCTATCTCTCTTGATTTACTATCTGCCAGATAGTATCAGGAGGATTAACTGGTATAGTGTAAAAAATTCAGTTATTAAAATTAGTTTATCCTCTGCTGTAATGGGTGGAATATGTTACTTAGCCATCAGCAATCAGCCATCAGTTGTCAATCATGGAGTGGGAAGATTGATATGGTTCTCATTTACAATTTTAACAGGACTCATTGTATATTTTGGCATGACAATCTTAATAAAATGTGAGGAAATGAGATTTCTCATTGATACCGTTAAATCCAAATTAGGTAATAAGTAACAAACTGTTGACAATGTGTATATAATGCATTAAAATACACATGGAGGTGATAAATATGAAAACCGCATTAAAGGTTAGAAAACAATTCATTCTTGACCCGGCTAAGGTTGAAACTGTTAAAAAAATCACAAAAGCAAGGACAGATACAGAGGCTATAAATAAGGCATTAGATATCATAATAGCAAATACCAGAATAGAGAAAATGCTTATCGCAATAAAAGGTAAAGGGGATATTAAGGATGTCTATAATAGGGTTTCCAGTTAAGGTTATTTTTGATACCTCAATATACATTCCCTTCATCAACAAAGGTATTGCCTATCCTACAGCAGAGCCAAATATTGAAAAACCGATACTATATATGAGTACAGTTGTTATTGAAGAACTCTATGCAGGAGCCTTTGATAAAATATCTATGAAATTATTAGACAGAATGTATGATACCTTTAAAAGTTTTGGACGACTTGTAACTCCAGAGGCGTCTGACTGGCAAAAAGCAGGTAAGGTTATTGCAAAGCTTGGCAATAAATACGGATTTGAAGATAGGTTTTTATCAAAAGTTACCAATGATGTCTTGATTGCCCTTTCTGCAAGGAGAATTGGAGCGGTTTTGGTTACAAACAATGCAAAAGATTTTTTAAAGGTAAAAGAATTTGTAGATTTCAAGATTTACAGATGAAAGATAAAAATTAATGAACTTTAAATAATCAAATGATCATAGAAAACATAAAAATTACAATTAATTTTAAAGAAGTTCTGAAGGAATTAGGATTTAAACAGGTTTCAACAATTCTTACACCTCCAATGGAGAAGATGATTAAGGAGGAGATTGAAAAAGCTCAGGGGCTTATTCATCCTAAAGCAGATTTTATACATTTCAACCTGACATCTGTAACAGAAGATACAATTATAACTGATTGCAATGCTCTCACCTTTAAAACTAAATATCTTGCAAAGCATTTGTCAGGATGTTCAAGGGCGTCTCTATTTGTTTGCACTATAGGTGCAGAATTAGAAAAAAGAATAAAAGATTATTTTGATAAGGGGGAGCAGACAAGGGCGTATATAATGAATGGTATAGGCTCAGCGGCAGTGGAAGAGGTGGCAAATTATGTGAATCAATTAATAATAAAGGAGGCTGAAAAAGAGGGGTTTGAAACTGTGAAGAGATTTAGTCCCGGCTACGGCGACTGGAATTTATTAGACCAAAAGGCAATTTTCAGTGTTTTAAATCCGCCATCTATTGGTGTTACTTTGAGTGAAAGATGTTTCATGATACCTGAAAAGTCTGTAAGTGCTATTGTTGGGTGGAAAAAAGGATAGATTTTATTCCTTCAAATCGGGAAGTTCTCTAATGTTGGTATCAACTTGGTCTAACTCTGGCACTTCTTTTTCAGGGGACGAAGAGCCAAGCTCTTTTAGCTTCCTCATGCCTGGCATAACCCTGCTTTCCCATGAGCCTATTGCAGAGTTATAAGATTTTATAGCAGTATTTAAACCCTTTCCAATATCTCCGATATATTCTGCAAATTTACAGATTCTATCAAACAGTTCTTTGCCTGTCTCCCAGATACGTTTTGAATTCTCTGCTACCTGCTGCTGCTGCCAGCCATAGGCTACAGTTCTTAGCAGTGAAATAAGTGTTGTTGGACTTGCAAGGATAACCCTGCTTGCAATTGCATCTTCAATAAGATTGCGGTCCTGTTCTAATGCCGCACTGAAAAATGATTCGCCCGGCAAAAAGAGAACCACGAATTCAGGTGTTGGGTTAAACTGATTCCAATAAGCCTTTAAGCTTAAGTCTTTCATATGGTTTTTTACTGCCTGTGTATGTTGCAGTAAGAGTATTTTTTTCTTATCATCCTCACTTGTTTCAACTGCCTCCATATATGCCTTTAAAGGGACTTTTGCATCTACTATGACAGTTCTATCACCCGGCAGTTTAACAATCAAATCGGGTCTCTTTCGTCCCTCCTCAGTTTCAACACTCGGCTGTTCTACAAAATCACAATACTTAGACATCCCTGCAACTTCAACAACCCGCCTCAATGTAATCTCACCCCATCTGCCTCTAACCTGCGGGGTTTTGAGTGCTGAGACAAGTGCGGTTGCTTCCTTCTGGAGTCTCTCCTGCGTCCCCTTCAGGTCATTCAGATATACTGTTAAACCTGCATACGCACCCTGTCTTGAACTTTCAAGTTCCCTGATTTGATTTTCATATCTTTGAAGAGACTCTTTAAGGGGCTTTATCATCAGGTCAATTGCCTCCTGCCTCTTGCCCAAATCACCCTTTGCCTCTGATATATAATTCTCCATTGTCTTTCTTGCCAAATCTAAGAATGCCTGATTATTACTCTTAAGTGCATCTGACGAAAGGGCATTGAATGTATCTTTCAATTTCTGAGCCGCCTCATCCAATAACCTTTTCTGTTCTTCAAGATTCTTCTGTGTCTCCTCCAATCGCGTTTCTGCTGTAACCTTTGCAGTCTGCTCAGAATTAAGCTGTTCAGAGAGTTTTCTTATCTCCTCTATCCTCTCCTGCAGCTGATTTCTCAACTCGGCAATTGTATTCTCGGCGCCGCGGGCTTTGACTTCAATCTCGGTGAGTTTATTTATAAGTGCAGACTTAGTCTGTGACCTTGACCAGAACCACGCAATTATTCCACCAACTATTAACCCCAAAATTAAAAAAGAAATTTCAATCATAATTTTTAAACAATCAACATTGCATCGCCGTAACTGTAAAATCTATAGCCTTTTTTTATTGCCTCACCGTAGGCATATAATATCATATCCCGCCCTGCAAAGGCACATACAAGCATCAAAAGAGTTGATTTTGGTAAATGAAAATTTGTTAAGAGGGATTTCGTTACTCTGAAATTGAAGCCGTTATAAATAAATAAACTTGTATAACCGTTTTGAGCATTAATTTCACCAGTGAAAGATTCCAATGTCCTTACGGTAGTCGTCCCTACTGCAACTATCCGTTTGCCTGATTTAACTGCATTGTTAATCTTTATTGCCTCCGACTCCTTTATCTCATAATATTCAGGTTCAATCTTATGTTCCTTTATATTTTCTGCTTTTACAGGCTTAAATGTCCCGTAGCCCACATGGAGTGTAACCTTTGCTGTTTCTACACCCTTCTTTTCAATATTAGACAGTAATTCCTTCGTAAAGTGAAGTCCTGCAGTTGGAGCAGCTACTGCACCTCTATTTTCTGCATAGACAGTCTGGTATCTCTCATAATCAAGAGAGGGATTTGCCTCTCTTTTTATATAGGGGGGAAGTGGGACTTTGCCATATTTTTCTAACATTTTATAAATGTCCCCATTACATTCAAATATAGCCTCTCTTTCAAATATTCTACATTCTAATTCGCCATCACCAAATACTACATCCACCGAATTTGGATTGCGGAATGCAGAATGCGGAATTATTTCCCATCTATTTTGAGAAATCTCTCTCAGTAAAAAAACCTCAACCTTGCCGCCTGTCTTTTTTTTTCTTCCAATCAATCTTGCAGGGAATACAAGGGTATCGTTTAAGACTAAAAGGTCGGAAGGGGATAGATAATTTATAATATCCTTGAAAACCGTATGTTCAATCTTTCCACTTTTTCTATCCAGCACCAAAAGCCTTGACTCATCCCGTTTATCCGCTGGATATTGGGCTATCAATTCCTCTGGTAAATTATAATCAAAGTCAGACAACTTCATAGAAATTATGAAAGTTTAGCCACAGATTTTTAAAAATATTTATGTTTTAGTATTTTTCTGTGTAAATCTGTGTTTATCTGTGGTTTATTAAGTTTTGTTCGTTATTTAATCCTCTTTATCTCAATCCCCGGATAATAATGCTTCAATATATCAATATAGCTGTATCCCTTCTCTGCCATCCCCTTTGCACCCCACTGGCATAATCCAACTCCATGTCCTGAGCCTTTACCATAAAATATGAAGCTGCCATCACCCTCTTTGATTCTAAACAGTGTGCTTCGTATGGTCTCGTAACCAATAATCTTTCTGAAATTCACCCCACTGATTTTTTCTGTACCATCTCTGTGTCTTATCTCAAGTTCTGCTACCCGTCCAGAGGATGTAAAAGAGACAGGTTCTATAGACTGAATGCCATCTACCGTAATGCCATTTTTTGACAGAATTATCTCTAAATCAATAGTGTCTATCTCTGTCTCCCACTGATAATTTGGTGCATCTTTATCAAAATTACACTTTATGCTCTTAAGATAATTATTCCCTTCACCGCCCCATACATCCGTAACATCTTCTGTAATGCCTCCGCTTATGGAGTGATAGAATACCTTTGCCAGTTTTCCCTCGTAAGTCAGAACGATTCCTTGTGTATCTTTCGCCGCCTTATTAGTCCGCTCATCTTCCCTTCTTGCACCACCATACACCTGATCAGCTGTTGTAGCCTCCATGTGGTAGGGGTTATCCTTTCTATTTTCTTTTTGATAGAGTGCGTAAGTCCTTGCTACTACTGCCTGTGCCTTTATGGCTTCAGGATGCCATTTGGCAGATATCTCCTCATTGAGGACACCTTTAAGATACTCTTCTACATTTAGTTCATTAATAATTAAAAGGTTGCCTCCACCATCTTTTCGTATCTCTATATTGCCCCTGTAATCATTTTTATCTATCCTTATTAAAGAATTTGCCGGCGGCTTAATTTTTAAATTACTGCCAAACTCACGATTATTAATAGCTATGCCCGGATTTGATATTTTTACATTTAATTGAATAGGAACTTTTGTGGCAAAGGAGCGATTATTGGTATTATCAATAATCCTTACCCCTTCCTTTACCTGTATTTCAAGATTAGAAGATGTCTTTATAGCGACACGAATAAGATTTGCCCCTGCTCCTTCGACTGAACTCAGGGCAAGTAAACCAGAAAAGAAAATAAAGAGACAAAATACAATATATATATGAAATCCCTTCAGGAACTTTGAGTAAATAGGTTTTAAAGGCATAAATACTTTTTTAAGATATAGGAAACTGTAAAACTATTAATTATTTTACTCTATATATCGTATTTAAACAATTACATATCTCTCTAATAAGATACTCAGTATACAAGTTGACAATAAATATTGCTGGTGGTATAAAATAACAAAAATGTATATTAACAGGAAATATAGGTAATTAGAAAATTCGTCTATTAAATGTTATAAAACAATAAAACAAGTAGAAACAAAATAATAAAACAAAATAATGCGTCATCACTTTACCTGCGGAGTTGGAAAACGTCTGCTAGTACGGTGGGTAAAGCAGATCGGATACAACGGTGAAGGGTTATCAGCCCCGAGAAGTATCCTACCCAAGCATTGTGATGACGCACCAGTAAAATAAATTTCAAAAATCAATAAAATTAAAAACTTTATAACCATTCATTCAAGCGGATGCTAAAAAACAGCGCCGTTTAATTCTGCCGTTAGAGGAACTAGGAAGAAGTCATGCTCTATATCATTGCATTTTTATTATTGGTTATTGTTCTTGCTAACGAAACGTCGAGGAACATTTTATTAGGACTTATAGGAATATCATTAACTTTGGTAGTTGCTGCCGTTGTATTAATAGTAATAGTGATAATGGGCTATTTACTTGTTACAGGGAAATTCTCAAATGCTTCTGGCTCAATCAGTTTGTGGTTTAACAATTTTAGCAGGGACTATCCATATGTACCTATTTTTATTGTATTAGCTTTGTTATTAATAGTAATTGTCGACATCATAAGAAATAAAAGAGCTTTAAAGAAATAAAATTGACCTCTAACCAATCGCTGGACTTGTACGAGTGCCACAGGCAACTTTTTGGGTTGTGAGTGGTTTGAGGATTGCAAAAGAGTTTTTGGGCAAGCTGACGTGATTCATGGCACTCGTCAGTCAGCTTTGCGTTAGGCATCAAATAATAATAATTCTTACACACTTTAATATTAATATTTAAAGTTAAACTAAGAGGTGGAACATGAAAAAAGTATGGATGAAAAACCCGCATTCAGGAGGCATGAAAATAGCTAAAGATGTCCAGAAACGGACACAAAAGAGAATTGAAGAATATGCAGCGAAGAATTATGCAGGACAATATACAAGATTGGATATTCGATTTAAGGGTTCATTATGTTATATTGATGCATATAAAAAACCTGATGAACCATCCGAATCACTATTAAAAATCATAGGGGAGACAAGAGAAGAATATTTGAGACGGTTATCAAAGTCGCCGACGCATCTTTGTCGCTTGCGCTATTTTGGGAATGAAGAAGAATGGAGTTTAGCATTTTACACCTATAGCAACGAGAGATATGAACCATGCGTATTTGCAAATGGAAGTTTTTATGGGACTTCTGAAGAAGGATTTGATATTGGAGCAACATACTTATGAGAAAAATAAGTAGTTGGAATTATGGAATTTAAAAAGAGACTAACAGCTCACTCCAGCGGACGGCAAAAAACGACGCCGCTGATTTTAGTCGTAGATATCCACCGCCATAAATAGAATTAAGCACAGGAGCAATATTGCCATGATGGCTGGGCATCTTGAGTAGGATTAGCTTTGAAAAAGGTGGATAGGAGAATCAATCTCGGCCTATTATTATTCGCTGTACTGTTCATTATATCCGGTATTGCATACTGGCTTGATAAATAGCTATTACATCAAGGAGTATGATTTTTTACCTTCTACCAAGGAGGGAAAAAATTAGTGTCAATATGATGCTTATAATTATAGATGTGGCAATTGGGAAGTAGAAGCTGAAATTTTTTCTCTGAATAAATATATCGCCCGGAAGCCTTCCTATCCACGGAACTTTTCCTGCAAGTAATAAAGCACCTCCGATAAGGATGAGGATTGCACCAAAAAATATCAACATCTTTCCCAATGGATTAAGTTCAAACATAATAGTTTAAAAGTCTAAGAGTCTAAGAGTCTAAGAGTCTAAGAGTTTTTCCACTTTTAGACTTTTAGGCTTTTAGACTGACTTAAATCTTATTCCTTGATACGACTCTCTCCTCTCCATCTCCTTGTCTATAGCTCTGATTATATCTGATTTGCTTAATGACCAGAGAGGGGCAACCAGTCTGTCATTTGGTGCGTCACCGACCAGCCTTTGGATAATTATATCATGCGGGAGGTATTCAAGAAAATCACACACTAAATTTACATAACTGTCTTCATCAAGTAGATTAAATTCTTTATTGATATAATTTTTTTCTAAAGGTGTCCCTTTAAGGACATGAAGGTGATGAAGTTTTATTCCATCTATACCTGATTCTCCAACTGTCTTTGCTGTTTCAATCATATCGTTATATGACTCTCCGGGAAGTCCGAGGATAATATGGGTGCATATCTTAAAACCCCTATTCTTTGCCCTTTCAACAGCATCCATAAACTGTTCAAATGTATGCCCTCTGTTTATAAGTTTTAGTGTTCTGTTGTGAATTGATTGAAGTCCAATCTCAAGCCAGAGATAGGTCTTTTCTGAATAATCCTCAAGAAAGTCAAGTGTCCTATTAGAGAGGCAATCAGGTCTTGTCCCGATTGAAAGCCCAACAATCCCATCTACATTTAAAGCCTCATTATAAAGTTTTTTGAGATTGCTTATTGGTGAGTAGGTATTTGAGTATGCCTGAAAATAGGCAATAAATTTATCTATATTAAATTTATTTTTTATCCGAGAGATTGACAATAATAATTGTTCCCTAACTGTCAGATTTCTTTGCTGTTCTGGAAGGTAATGACTCCCTTCACTGCAATAGATGCATCCTCCCCTGCTCACCTTACCATCTCTGTTAGGACAGCTAAATCCAGCATCAACAGTAATCTTTAAGACCTTCTCTCCAAATACCTCTCTAAGGTGCTGACCAAAGGGATTATATCTCTTTTTGTGTTGTAATATATCTATCCCCATCTTCCAAAGGACTCCAAAAAAGATAAGCCGTTCCGTGATGAATCCACTGACGAACGGCTTATTTGCTACATTATTTCATTCTAATAGGTAAGCCAAGGGGCTTTCAGATTGATGATTTTGGTAAAGCTCAGATGAATTGATTAAAGGTTAGACATCTACTCCGAACAACTCTACGAGTATTTCCAGAACTATCTGTTCTTTGCTTTCCTCATCAAACAGTTTCTCTTTCATGAATCCGTCTTTATGGATTGTTACATTTATCCCCTCTTCCATTTGGATGACATTGACGGCCGATTCTCTCCTCGGAGGGACAGGGTAGCTTGATGGTATCCTCGTATATCCTTCACTGACAAGTTCATTGCATAATCCTTTGACTATTTCGTAAGTTTTTATTCTCCATTCTCTATCCTTCTGTAAAGTGGATAGATATATGCATACCTCTTCGTTACTCTTTTGCTGTTTAAGATGCATTGTATAATCAATTGATAAAGTCCCTTCTTTATTAAATACACCCATTTCTGAGTAAGACTCTCCTTCAAGAATGCTCATGAATAGAATTGTTAAAACAACTATTACCCTTTTCATAGACTCTCCTGAAAAACTATCAAGGCAAATAACCTTAATAGATTTTTACATATTAAACATACTATAAACCATTTTACTGGTTTCTTGCAACATGGAATACTTTTTTGGAATAATCTTAAAGATATTTGCTTTCAAATTTAAAACAATTTTTCTTGTATATCATCCTTTGGCTTTATACCAAAGTGTTCGTAGGCGATTTTTGTTGCGACCCTCCCTCTTGGAGTTCTGTGTATATAGCCTCCCTGTATGAGAAACGGCTCATAGACATCCTCAATAGTATCCTTCTCCTCACTGACTGCTGCTGATAGTGTTTCAACGCCGACTGGACCTCCGTTAAACTTTTCTATAATTGTAAGGAGGAGTTTTCTATCCATCTTGTCAAATCCAAGCTCATCCACCTCAAGCATCTTTAATGCCTCATCCGCCACTTTTTTTGTGATGTTTCCATTAGCCCTGACCTGTGCATAATCCCTGACCCTGCGGAGGAGCCTGTTTGCTATCCTCGGTGTCCCCCTTGAACGGTGGGCAATCTCCAGTGAACCGTCTGAATCAATAGAGATATTTAATATCTTTGCAGACCTCTCCACTATAATCTGAAGCTCCTGCTCTTTATAGTAATCAAGACGGTGAATTACACCAAATCTGTCTCTCAGCGGTGATGTAAGCAGACCAGCCCTTGTAGTTGCACCGACCAATGTAAATTTTGGCAAGTCAAGTTTTATTGAACGGGCGCTTGGCCCCTGTCCAATCATAATATCAAGTTTAAAATCCTCCATTGCCGGATATAAAATCTCTTCAACCACATGATTGAGTCTATGTATCTCATCAATAAAAAGGACATCATGCTCTTTTAAGTTAGTGAGAATAGCAGCGAGGTCGCCAGCCCTTTCAATGACAGGTCCTGAAGTCCCCTTTATATTTACTCCAAGCTCAGAGGCGATTATATTTGCCATAGTAGTCTTGCCTAATCCTGGCGGCCCGTAAAACAGGACATGGTCTAATGCCTCAGCTCTCTCTTTTGTTGCCTGAATGAAGACCTTTAAATTTTCTTTGATTTTTTCCTGACCGATATATTCATCAAGTGTTCTTGGACGGAGGGTTGCTTCAAAACTGATATCATCATCTTCCTTCTGCGGTGTTATGAATCTATCCTGCGTATCATTACTCATGATAGAAGATTATACAGCAAAATCAGGTGTAAACACAATTAACACTTGACATGCCATAATTAAAGATGCAAATATGTAAAAATTATGATTCATGATTTAATTCAATGGACTATTCATTGGGCACAGACAGATTACGGGACAATTGCCCTTTTTATAATCGCTTTTGCAGAGTCATCCTTTTTTCCGATTCCGCCTGATGTCCTTCTTATTGCACTTTCAATAATAAGTCCACAGATAGCCCTCTTTTATGCAACTGTTAGCACTGTAGGTTCTGTATCAGGTGGTTCCTTTGGCTATCTCATAGGGCTAAAGGGTGGAAGACCGATTTTGGAGAAGTTTTTCTCCCATGAGAAGATACAGCTTGTCCATAACTATTTTGAGAGATATGAGGCATGGGCTATTGGAATAGCTGCCTTTACACCAATTCCATATAAAGTTTTTACTATTTCTGCAGGTGTATTTTATATAAACTTTAAAAAATTTATGCTTGTATCAATACTCGGAAGAGGGGGGAGATTTTTTATTGTTGCAGGGCTTATCATGTTATTCGGGGCAGAGATAAAACATTTCATACAGAACTACTTTGAACTCTTTACCATTGTTTTCATTGCCCTCCTTATTGGTGGTTTCATGCTCTTAAAAAAACTTCCTATTCCGGGCTTAAGTAAAGAAACAAAAACTTAAAAGTGTCAGTGTGAGTGTGAGTCTCAGTATTTTTAACTGACACTGACACTATTCACTGACACTTCTTTATAGTTTCCATAAATGAACAAAAAGATGATTTATGCAGTAATAATGGCAGGGGGGAGTGGGACAAGATTCTGGCCCCTCAGCAAATCAAAGACCCCAAAGCAATTGCTTAACCTCACAGGTGACAGAACCCTCATCCAAAAGACAATCCACAGAATCAAGCCAATTATTAAGACTAAAAACATTTTTATTGTTACAGCCAATTCTCAGGTAAAAAAGATAAAAGAACAGCTTGCTGAAATTCATCCTCAAAATATAATTGATGAACCATTTGGAAAAAATACTGCCCCCTGTATCGGGCTTGCCTCTCTTTATATAAAGAAGCAAGACCCTGAAGGAGTTATGGTGGTCATGCCTGCAGACCACCTCATAAAGAATGAGGAAAAATTCAGAGAGATAATCTCATTGGGGGCTCGGATAGCTTCTGAAAAGGATTGTCTAATCACAATTGGCATTAAACCCTCTTATCCTGAAACAGGCTATGGTTATATACATGCCGGAGAGGAGTTTGTAAAGAACGGCAAGGCAAAGATATTTCGGGTTAATAGATTTGTGGAGAAACCTGATATAAGGAGGGCAAGGAGATTTGTTAATAGCGGCGATTACTTCTGGAATGGCGGGATTTTTATCTGGAAGGTTGAAGCAATATTAGAGATGATAAAAAGATTTCTGCCTGATTTATATGGCGGTCTGGCGGAGATTGAAAAAGTTCTGGGGACGGATAGAGAAAAGAAGGTAATAAAAAATGTTTATTCAAGGGTAGAAAGTATATCCATTGACTACGGTATAATGGAAAGGGCTAAGAATACAGCAGTAATTCCATGTGATATAGAATGGAATGATGTGGGGACATGGATGGCACTATATGATATTTTAGAAAAAGACAAGTTTAATAATGTCGTTGTCGGAAATCATGTGGGTATTGATACAGACGGTTGTATTATACACAGCCCCAAGAAAATAGTTGCCACTATCGGGATAAAGGATATTGTGATTGTTGCTACGAGGGATGCAGTTCTCGTCTGTCCAAAGGAAAAGGCACAGGATGTAAAAAAAATAGTGGAACTATTAAAGAGTAAGGGGTTAAAAGAATATCTTTAAATTAACCCTTTGAGGATACTATTTTATTACCCTTTTCCAATTCTTTGCCTTCTGCCTTAACAGTATGATTATTACTCCAATCACAACCCATGTAAATATGAGCCCCACTTTTCTTAATTTTATATCCTTTATAATGCCTTTTATGGTCTCACTCACATTTTTTGAAATAGAGACTACCTCTGATGTGCGTCTTTTTATTTCGTCTGTTGAGAGGGCATGGCTTACCGAATAGGCCTCCAGAAGTTTTGTCCTTGCATTATCCATATCGTCCTCTAAATGCCTTATGGCAAAACTGTTCCCGCCATTTTCCTTCACAAGTGCGATATCTTTATTACCAGCGGTAAGTAAAGTTTCTGCCTCTATTAGGGCTGCTTTAATATCAGCACCAGTTTTAAAGGCAGGTGATTCAGGGTAATGACAGCCGCCGCAATCCAGCATACTCTTCCCTGTAAACTTCTCCAATGTCGGACGCTGTATATCATGATTTCCGTGACAGTTGATACATCGGGGCATCCCCTCTTTTTTTATCAAATAATGAGGGCTCTTTTTGAAATATTCAAATATGACAGAATGACAGTTACTGCATACCTCCACTATATCAGTTACCCCAGGCGGGACAGCACCATGTGTACCGTGGCAATCAACACAGGTGGGAACTCTAAGGTTTTTATTTTCAAAGAGCATTTTCCCATGATGACTTTTTCTGTAAAGCTCATACTGGTCTGCAGGTATATTATACGGTTTCATCATCTCTTTATTTGAATGGCATTTGCCGCAGGTCAGTGGAACATTGAATCTGTATATTGGAGAGCGTGGATCATTCTTTGATAATACATTATGATTTCCGTGACAGGAGGCACAGGTTGCAACAGACTCATCACCTTTTTCAAATAGACGCATACCATGGATACTTGTTTTATAGAGATTAAACTGGTCTGTCTTGAGGTTGTATTTCCTCATCATTGTTACATCAGAGTGGCACCTGCTGCATATTTTTGGAATATCCTTTGGTCTCGGTATTCCTATAAATCCATTCTTCTCATCCATTGCATTACCGGAGTCATTTGGGTCTCCCCCGTGGCAATCATTACAAAAAACACCTGCCTTCTTGTGAACACTCTCCTGCCAGTTTGTTACAGCATCCTTTAGGGTATCTTCAAGGTTCTGGTGGCATTCAACACAGACATTTATTTTTTCACCTTCTGTCTGGGCATAAATATTGGCGGGGATATATAGTAGTATAGCTATAAAAATAAGAAAGATAATATTTCTCATTTCTGAGCTATATTATCAAACATACCAAATGATTTCAAACGGAAAACTCGTTACAAACAGAAAAAACCAGGTATTATTTATCTCAGATTATGTTTGAATTTTACAAAGCTATTTTAATGTAATGCATTACATACTTAGGCATACACAACAGAATTACTATTAACAGAAACTTAAAAACAGGACATTTCTACTTTGGCTTGACATACTAAATAATTCCTCTTGACAAAAATTAATCAGGTGCTATATTTATAGCAACTTATATATATCTTTAAACTGACTAAATCAGCTAATTGGGGAAGGATTTTTAAGAACAAAGGAGGTGATAGATAAAATTATGGCAACTAAAAAAAAGACAACAAAAAAGACAGCAAAAAAATCTAAAAAGAGGTGTTAATATAAAAATATTAAAAATTATTGATATAATTAAAAACAACCAAGCAGGAGTCAGAATTTAGAATAAAGAAAAATCTTTCCCTATATCAGCATTCTAAACTCTGACTCCTCATTTTATCTTTAGTATCTGTCCATGGTTTATAACCATGGAATTATCTCGCCAAGCCTGTTAATCAATTCAGGGGTATTTATTTCGAGTGCCAGTCTGTATAGCTCCTCAACCTTTTCGCCTATATCTTTATCAAGACAGAAAATCTGTTTGAATTGACACCATAGGTTTTTTATTATATTCTTAAAATATGCATACCCCTCTTGATGCCTATGAATATGAGAGTAAAAGGCTTGCTCCATATGCAATGCACAGCAGGGATACGAAGGGCAGAAGGCATTCCGAGCCTGAACATCCATACCGCACAGCATTTCAGAGGGACAGGGACAGGATAATACACTGTTCAGCCTTCAGGCGTCTTGAATATAAGACTCAGGTATTTGTATATCATGAGGGGGATTATTACAGGACAAGGCTTACCCATACACTTGAGGTTGCCCAGATTTCAAGGTCTGCAGCAAGGGCGCTTGGCTTGAATGAAGACCTCTCGGAGGCAATCTCGCTTGCACATGACCTCGGACATTCCCCATTTGGACACTCAGGCGAAAAGATTCTAAATGAACTGATGAAGGGACATGGTGGATTTGAGCATAATAAACAATCGCTAAGGATAGTTGACCATATAGAAAACAGGTATCCTGAATTCAGAGGGTTAAACCTGACCTATGAGGTGAGAGAGGGGATAGCCAAACATAAGACAGAGTATGATGACCCTGCCTTTGAAGAATTTGGCACATCATCTCCTACACTGGAGGCTCAGATTGTTGACTATTCAGATGCCATTGCTTATAACAGCCACGATTTAGATGACGGTGTAACATCCGAGATGATAGACATGGAGAGTTTAAAGGAGGTGAAAATCTGGGAGGAAAACTATCGGAGGATAAAACAGGAGTTTAATAATATAAGTTCAAACATACTCAAGTATCAGGTTGTGAGGGCAATTATAAACCAGCAGGTGACTGACCTTGTTGAGCAGACAAAGGAGAATATTAAGAAGTACGGCATCAGGTCAATTGCTGATGTTAAAAATTTTTCTGAGAGGATTGTATCTTTTAGCAAGGATATGAAACTGAGAGATAGAGAGTTGAAGGATTTTTTAAAGAAGAATATGTATAATCATTACAGGGTGAAAAGGATGGAGGATAAGGCAGGAAGGTTTATAAAGGAATTGTTTGATGCATATTTAGGGAAGGTGGAACTCCTGCCGCCAAATGTCCAGAAGGACTTAAAGATTGAAAAAAAAGAGAGGCTAATCTGCGACTACATTGCAGGCATGACAGACAGGTTTGCCATCCAGGAATATAAAAAACTATTTGATCCGTATGAAAGGGTATAAAAGGGGAGGTAAAAATGGATGAAATGACAGTTAAAGAAGTGCTGGCGTTCGCAAAGATTTTGGAAGAAAACTCTAATAAATTTTATTCTGATGCGGCAAAGAGGGCAAAGCTGCAAAATGCAAAAAAATTTCTTGAGGAGCTGGCAAGGGAGGAGCTTGGGCATAAGGAACTCATTTCAAATTTAGAAAAAAAGATAGATGCCAGCGGGGATATTCCAAAGATAATAAAAAAGATAAAAAGCCTGAATATTTCTGATTTTGTAGCCAGGCGCGGATTGGCAGATGATGCAGATTTTATTGATATATTAGCTGTGGCTATGGACAAGGAAAAAGAGGCTGTGAAGGTATATTCCACATTTGCCGATTCACTGGAGGACGGAAAGGTAAAGGAATTGTTTGATTTTCTGATAAATGAAGAGAAGAGGCATCTGAGGAGATTTGAAGATGATTATGATGACTACACAGATGAGATGTCCCATAAAAAAGTTTCCGAGCTGATTAAGAAGATAACGGGTAAGTGAGTGTAAATAAAGTTATAAAAAATTGTAACACGAATTCCACGAATATACGAATGGCACAAATAAAAACTAAATTAAGCTGTTTTATTAATTCGTGTAATTTGTTCATTCGTGCTGTTCGTGTTCATGTTTTTGCTTTTATCTTCTACCTCTTGATCCTTTCCCCTCAAGTTACCCCCCTAAACAGCATTACTCCTGCCGGAGAGGTAGAAATAGGAAAAGAGGCTGACAAGGATATCATCAGGGCATATGGATATTTTAATGATAAAGTCCTTCAGGGGTATATAAATGAAATCGGACAAAAGCTGATAAAATCAATAAAAGACCCCATCTTTGAATATCATTTTAAGGTTGTGGACAGCCCGGAGGTCAATGCCTTTGCATTACCCGGAGGATACATATATATCACAAGGGGGATGCTGGCTTATGTAAACAGTGAGGCGGAGCTTGCGGTGATTCTGGGGCATGAGATAGGGCATGTAACATCTCATCATGCCGTGAGCCAGATGAATAAGAGTATTGCAAGTGCCCTCCTCACAATAGCAGGACTCATCGCAAGCCAGGAGATAAGGAAAGAGGCGGGTGCATGGGTTACAATAACGACACAGCTATCCCAGCACATACTTAGCGGATACGGGAGGGAGGCTGAGATGCAGTCGGATGAACTTGGGATTATATACTCGCACTCATCAGGCTATGACCCAAGGGTGATGAAGGATTTCTTCAGGAAGCTCAAAGCCCGTGAGAGGTTTGCTGGCACAGGCTATCACGGTTTTCTTGCCACACATCCTGATACTATAGAAAGGATTATCTCTTCTGAGGACAAGGCGAATATAATTGCTGCGAGGGGGGGTAATCTTGAAAGATTGGAGGATAACTATAAATCAAAGATAGAGGAGCTCCCTTATGGAGGAGATTCAAGTAATAAATTTGCAAAACCTGACAGATATATCCATATTTATACTATAAAGAATGGTGACACATTCAGGTCTATTTCAAAAGATATAGCAAAGGATGAAAGAGTTGCCTTTGAGGTTGCCTTGATAAACGGTAAAAATGTGGATGATAAACTGACAGCAGGAGAAAAGATAAAGGTAATAATGAAGAAACCCTAAATGAATAAAAAAACTCTTGGTCTTATCTTGATAATATCAGGCGGACTTGTCTGGCCTGTTGGACTCTGGTTAAAACTTAAACCTTTTCCATATATACTGGTGCCTCATATAATTTTGATTGTTCCGGGCGTAATTTTAAGGGGGAGTCATATTGTTGAACTAATTAAAAAGAGAAGGGGTTAGAGGTAAGATTTCATAAGATGAAAAACAAATTTGAACTGATTATCTTTGATTTAGATGGGACACTCATTGACTCCAAGGTTGATATTGCCAATGGAGTTAATTTTACCCTGAGGGAGCTTAATCTGAAAGAGGTGCCAGATGACCTCATTTATACCTATGTGGGAAACGGTGTAGAGCCTCTTATAAGGAAGTCTTTAGAGGCTGCAGGGGGGAATGGAATTGGTAATGCCCTTGATATATTCAGGGCATACTATCTGGAACACCTTCTGGATAATACAGTCCTGTATCCAAATGTGATTGGTGTCATTGAAAAGTTATCAGGAATAAAAAAGGCTGTGGTTTCAAACAAGTCTGAGAGGTTTGTAAAAAAGATATTGTCAGGTCTTGATATTGCCAAATATTTTGAAATAGCTCTCGGCGGTGACAGCCTTAAAAATAAAAAACCACATCCTGATACAATAAATCTGGTTATGGAAAGAGTTGGAGCCAGCCCGAAAAAAACACTCATAGTTGGGGACAGTGCGGTAGATATAGAATGCGGGAAAAGGGCGGGGACATATACCTGCGGCGTTACTTATGGTTATAGGGATAGGAGAGAACTGATTGAGGCAGGTGCAGACTGGATAATTGACGATATGGGTGAATTGATGAATTTAGTTTTGGACGCAGATGAACCCCGTTAGAAATAGAACATCAAAACCGTTAGTTATCCTATCTGGTTACAGAATTTCTAACGGGGTGAACACAGATAAACACAGATTTTTAAAATTATCCTCTCAATCTGCGTTAATCGGTGTCTTCTTATTTTTTCATTCCTTCTTCCTCTTTCCTGCCTGCCAGAACAGACTTTTTAAAAAACCTGAGATTACCTTGCAGAAGATTGAGGTCTCATCTGTCAGCCTTAAAGAGATTACCGTAAATTTAACTGCCGACATCTATAATCCAAATCTCATAGATTTTGAGATAGAGAAATTTCTATATAAAATCAAGATTGAAGGGAGTGAGCTAATTGACGGGGAACTGAAAGATAGGGTAAAGGTAAATGCAAAGGGGAATGCCCCGTTTACTGTATCTGCAAGGATTGGGATAGATAGGCCTGATTTCTGGAATACAGCCCTTAAAGTGGTGAATGGGGATAAAGTTAATTATCAGATTAAAGGCTCAATATCATTAAATACCTCTATAGGGAAAAAGAATATTAATATTGATAATACAGGCGAATATATGTTAAAAAAATAGTAACTTTTTGCCACAGATTTTCACTGACTAAACATAAAGGGATTATTGAGGCAGTTACAAAGGAGCAGAAGGTCATTGCATTTAACCTGAGCGGTCACGGAAATTTTGATATGTCTGCCTATGATAGTTACTTAACACAAAAACTTGAGGACTTTGAAATGCCTGAGGAGGAGATAAAGAGGGCATTGGCGAGACTGCCAAAGGTTGACTGATATAATGGTCAAGGTAAAGATATGCGGTATAACAAATTTAGAAGATGCCCTTTATGCGGCTGAATGCGGGGCTGATGCGCTTGGATTTATATTTTACCCAAAGAGTCCCCGCTTTATTGAAAAAACAAAAGCCAAAGAGATAATCTCAAAACTTCCACCTTTTATTACAACTGTTGGGGTTTTCGTAAATGAGAGTATAGAGAATATTGTTAATACTATTCATGAGTGTAATATTAATATCGTTCAGTTGCACGGAGATGAGACGCCTGACTATTGTGGTAAACTACCTGTGAAGGCAATAAAAGCAATAAGGGTAAAAGATGAAGACTCTCTTAAAAAAATGGCAGAGTATAAAACCAGTGCATTCCTTTTAGATGCTTATTCTGAAGATAGCTTTGGTGGAACAGGAAAGATATTTAATTGGAATCTGGCAATAAAGGCAAAGGGGTATGGTAGAATTATACTGTCTGGTGGTTTGACCCCTGATAATGTGAAGGAGGCAATAGAAAGAGTTAAGCCTTATGGTGTAGATGTGAGTAGTGGAGTTGAAGAGAGGGAAGGTAAGAAGGATAAAATAAAGGTTAGAGAGTTTATAAAAAGGGTTAGGAGTTTAGAGCCATGAGAAATTCGTTGCCGGATAAAAAAGGACATTTTGGGATTTTTGGTGGGAAATATGTTATTGAGACTTTAATGCCTGCACTCAATGAACTGGAGAATGCCTACCATGAAGCGAAAAGGGACAGGGGGTTTCACAGGGAACTTCATAAATATTTAAGTGAATATGCCGGCAGACCCACACCATTATATTTTGCAAAGAGACTGACGGAGAAATTAGGCGGGGCGAGGATATATTTAAAACGAGAAGACCTCTGCCATACAGGTGCCCATAAAATTAATAATACCCTTGGGCAGTTACTTCTCACAAAGAGAATGGGGAAAAAGAGGGTTATTGCTGAGACAGGTGCAGGACAGCATGGTGTTGCAACTGCCACTGCCGCCGCCCTCTTTGGAATTGAATGTGAGATATTTATGGGTGAGGAGGATATTGAGAGGCAGTCTCTGAATGTCTTCAGGATGAAGCTCCTCGGTGCAAAGGTGACACCTGTCTCATCAGGGACAAAGACATTAAAGGATGCAATGAATGAGGCATTAAGAAACTGGATTACAACAGTAAGAGATACACACTATGTTGTTGGTTCTACAGCAGGGCCGCATCCCTATCCCATGATAGTGAGGGATTTTCAGTCTGTAATAGGACATGAAACAAAACTACAGATATTAGCAAGAGAGGGGAAACTGCCCGATTATCTTATTGCCTGTGTTGGAGGCGGGAGTAATGCTATGGGTCTTTTTCATTCCTTTTATAACGACAGAGAAGTAAAATTTATTGGAGTTGAGGCGGCAGGGTATGGACTAAAGACAGGACATCATGGCGCCTCACTGGCAAAAGGGAAAATAGGGGTATTGCACGGAAGTATGAGTTATGTATTACAAAATGAAGATGGACAGATAAAGCCTGCACATTCTATATCCGCAGGACTTGACTACCCCGGTGTTGGGCCAGAGCATAGTTATTATAAAAAAACAGGACGGGCTAAATATGTATCGGCAACAGATAAAGAGGCTCTAAAGGCATTTGAACTTCTTTCTAAAACTGAAGGGATAATACCAGCCTTAGAGAGTGCCCATGCTATCGCATATACCTCAAAGATTGCAAAGAAATTTAAAAAAAGTGAAATAATTGTAATATGCCTCTCGGGTAGGGGAGATAAGGATGTAAACCAGGCGGCAAAAATAATGGGAGTGGAACTCTGATAAAGCAGCTATTTCCCATCTATATGATGTATAGCAGTCTTCAATCTATCAATTACCCTTTCCTTTCCAAGAACTGATATTACTTCAAAAATCCCAGGACTTACTGTTTTGCCTGTAAGGGCGAGGCGGACAGGCTGGGCAATCTGACCTAATTTAATATTAAACTCCTCTACAAGTTTATTAAATATGCCCTCTATTGAAGCATGAGAGAAGTCCTCAATCTTTTCTATCATCTCTATCAGTTTTTTTAAAACAGGCTTAATGGATGGAGTAAAGAGTTTCTCCTTTGCCTTCTCATCATATTTTATATCATTTATGAAATAAAACTCCATACCCTTTGCCATCTCAATAAGGGTTTTACTCCTCTCCTGTAATAACGGTATAACCTTCGCAATTTCTTCGTCTGTGATTAAATCCCCCCTTCCCCCCTTTTCTAAAGGGGGGTGTGGGGGGATTAGCTTCTCTGCTATCAAGAGTGGTTTTAATTCCTTTGCGAGTCTTAGAGGATTTTCTGTTTTTATATAATGGCTGTTTACCCAGAGGAGTTTCTCAGGATTAAATACAGCCGCTGATTTATTTATATTTTCAAGGGAAAAATATTTTATCAACTCATCCCTGCTGAATATCTCCTGGTCACCGTGAGACCAGCCAAGCCTGACAAGATAATTGACCATTGCCTCCGGCAGATAACCCATATCCCTGTAAGATAAGATAGATGTAGCCCCATGCCGTTTGCTCAACCGGCTCTTATCAGCCCCAAGAATCATTGAGAGGTGGGCAAACTGCGGCAGTGGATAGCCAAGCCCCCTGTAAAGGTGAATTTGTCTCGGCGTATTTGCAAGATGGTCATCCCCCCTTATAACATGGGTGATATTCATGGTGGCATCATCAACAACAACACAAAAATTATAAGTTGGTGTTTTATCAGAGCGGAGTATTATCAAATCATCCAGTTCAGAATTATCAAAAATAACCTCTTCCCTTAGAAGGTCAGTAAAAACAGTTTTTCCCTCCTTAGGTGTCTTAAACCTTACTGCATAGGGTTTATCATCCCCCAATACTCCCCCCCTTGATAAGGGGGGGACATCAGGGAGGGTAAGCTCCCTGCATCTCCCGTCATATTTTGGTTTCTCCCTTTTTGATAAAGCGACCTTCCGTCTTTCTTCAAGTTCTTCAGATGTGCAGTAGCACCTGTAAGCCTTGCCTTCTTTAAGAAGCCTTTCCACATGCTCCTGATAAATCTCCTGCCTCTCCGTTTGTCTGTAAGGTCCCTCATCCCAGTCAAACCCTATCCACTTCATGCCCTCAATAATCTGTTTAATGGATTCTTCAGTGGAGCGTTCCCTATCCGTATCCTCAATTCTCAAAATAAATTTTCCGCCATTGTGTCGGGCAAAGAGATAGTTGAAAAGAGCAGTCCTTACACCGCCTATATGCAGATACCCCGTCGGACTTGGGGCAAACCTTACCCTTATATTATTCATAATTTTTTTCTATTTAGTCGTATTCTATGATTTAGAAGGCTTTAGTAAAATTAACAGATATTATTTTTAAAATCAAGGGATGTTTTTGATATGCTGAGATAATTACCTTTGAAATGCTTGGATAGAAAATAATCTTAATGAAACCAGCGTGAATAAAGTGGTATCATTGCAAAGTATGGTGAGCAAATCTTATAGGAGATAAGTAATGGAGAGTAAACCAAAAGAAAAAGGTGGTATTAGTATTGATGTCAAATTACTTTCTCATACAAATCTTGTTGAAGTTATCCAGAAACTTAGAGGTAGCGAATATCCTGAATTGTTACAGATGGCTCAGAAGGAATTAGTTGATAGGCTTAAACAAAAAGGTTTTAACAACCAAAAGATTGCCACATTGCTAACCACTAATGTTTATGGGACGGCAAAAAAGAGAGCAATTGCGGAAGAATGGGCGGATGCATTAGGGGTTACGAAAAAAGAGTTTCTAAGACTTATCGGGAAGAGATAGCAGACTTCCGAATTTTTGGCGAAATAATTTTTTCTTTCTGTTCAGTTTTAAGTAATGCCTCAAGTAATCGTTTGGCAGGTTCTACGATAACTTCTTCATGATAAACCTCTTCTATTCTTGAAAGAGGTGTAATTTTCTTAACAACAGTTCTTCTCATACCTTACATATTACCATATTTTTTAAAAATGCGTCAAGAATTGTTTGTCAATCGGTTTTAAGTTGATTAATCTGGTTCAATAAATCCTCTCCAAAGAAATCCCATATAATTTTTTATCTTACCAGAAAGAGTTGCCTTTTCACACCACTCAATCAGTGTCTTCCTGTCTCCGAGATATTGATAATATGGGACGCCATAGCCACAACTTGTCTTAACTTTCTCAATGCTCAGGAGTATCAATTGTCGGTGGTATTTAGATACTATTTCGCCCATCTTTTCCTTAAGTTCCTTGCCGGTTTGACTATCAAGTGATATTGCCTTACTGTTTCCATAGAGTCGTAAAACCATCGGGTCTTTATCAAAACTTATAAACATCATTGTCAGTTTTCCATTCTGTTGTAAATGAGTTGCAGTCTCATTCCCGCTTCCCGGATAATCTGCATAGACAACTGTTTTATTATCCAGAATTTTTAAAGTATCATACCCTTTTGGAGAAAGATTAACATATTCTCCCTTAAGGTTATCAGGTGCAGTAGCAACGAAAAAGATTTTCTGGTTCTTAATAAAGGTTATAAGTTCATCATTTAATTCGGGGTATAGTTTAGCCATGAATTATACTGTTCTTTTAGGATAAGACTTCCCTTCAAGATGAGATATGTATTCTTCAGCATACACGGCTGCAATGGCACCGTCACCAACTGCTGTTGCCACCTGTCTTAACGGCGTATTGCGGCAATCCCCGGCAGCAAAGACACCTTTTATTGATGTCTCCATCCTGTCATTTGTAATTATAAAACCGCCTTTATCCTTTTCTGCATTGATAAACTCTGTATTCGGTATAATTCCCACAAATACGAAAACACCCTCTGCCTTGACCTCTCTCTTTTCATTCGTTTGAATATTTTTCACAGAGACCTTTTCTACTCCGTTCTTCCCTCCTATAATCTCATCAACTGCTGAATTCCACAAAAACTCAACCTTTGGATTTGAGAGGAGTTTCTCCTGCATAATCTTTTCTGCCCTGAGTCTGTCCCTCCGATGCACAAGATAAATCTTATTTGCAATCTTTGAAAGATATTGTGTCTCTTTTACTGCTGTATCTCCACCTCCGACAACAACAATATCTTTGTTATTATAAAATGGTCCATCACAGGTGGCACAGTAGGATACCCCTCTCCCTGTCAATTCGTCTTCCCCTTTTACCCCGAGTTTTTTCGGCTGAGCACCTGATGCGATAATGACTGCCTTTGTCTCAAGATTCTTGGAGTCTGTCTTTACAACCTTCACATCGCCTTTATCAATAATCTGCTCTACTGCACCAAACTCAATTTTTAAGCCGAAGTCCTTTGCATGGCTTTCAAATTTGCTCATGAGCTCTGAGCCGCTGATACTTCTATATCCCGGATAATTTTCAATGACATCACTTAGTGCTATCTGCCCTCCTACGCCCAGCTTTTCAATCATAATCACATTTAGTTTTGCCCTCAGTGCATAGATTGCAGCAGAAAGCCCCGCAGACCCGCCGCCAATAATAATTAAATCATACATATTAACCTCCATTCTAAACCGATATAAGTAGATTTTACTGCGTGGCTTTGCCAAAGCCACACCCCTTTCCCATTCTTCAAAAAGCCCTTAACTATCCAGCGGACTCCGCACACCAAGTATGTTTTTTGTTGCCACATGCGTATAAATCATCGTGGTTTGCAAATTGGTGTGTCCCAGGAGTTCCTGAATCGTCCTGATGTCATACCCCTTTTCAAGAAGATGTGTTGCAAAGCTGTGACGCAATGTATGGACAGATGCCTGTTTTGTTATTCCCGCTTTTATTACTGCTTCCTTAAATGCCCTCTGCAGCGCTGCGGGGTGCTGATGATGACGGCGAACAATGCGGCTTCTCGGGTCAATAGAAAGAGTTTTTGCAGGAAAGAGCCAGAACCAGATCCACTCTTTCCCTGCATTTGGATATTTTTTCTCAAGAGCGCCGGGCAGATAAACACCGTTTGTATTATCTTTCCTGTCCTGTTCGTATATTTCTCTTACAGAAGAGATTTGGTGCAAAAGGTCATCCTTCAGGCTTTCCGGAAGCACAGTTCTTCTGTCCTTATCCCCTTTCCCTGAACGAACAATCACGATGCTCTGTTCAATATCAACATCTTTTATTCTCAGGCTGAGGCACTCCTGAAGCCTGAGTCCACACCCATAGATAAGTTTTGCCATCAGACAATACAGCCCTGACATTTTGTCAAAGATATTAGTCGCTTCTTTAAAGGTCAATACTACAGGAAGACGGCGCTTTCGCCGCGCCCTGACAGAATTAATCTGATCTTCTATATCCTTCTCAAAGACATGGCGATAGACAAAAACTATTGCATTCAACGCCTGATTCTGAGTTGATGACGACACCTTTCTTTCAACTGCGAGATAGCTTAAAAAATCCTGCAGGTCTTTCCCATTAAGAGCATTTAACTCTTTGCTCTTGACGAAACCCTGAAATTGCCTAAGCCATGAAATGTATGTCTTTTCCGTGCTGTAAGACCTGTGACGAAGCCTGATAGCCTCTATTGTTTTTTCCTCAAACAGCCTTCCAGTTATTAATCAATGCCTTAGAAATGCCGCCTGCCTCGTTAGAATGCTCTTTTGATAGAAAATAGCTGTAGAGCCTGAGAGCATGATCTGCCTGATTTACCTGCCAGTCCTCATGGCTTTTGCTCAGATGTTTGAGAAATTGAGATTTCTGCTCATTTGTAATGGACTGAGATAATGGAATATCAAGGAAACGAAAGCCTTCCGTGATCCACTTCAGATAAAATGGAATATATTTATCGTTTACCTTGCCTTTTGATGATAAAAAGCTTTTAAATGTTTCTAACATAACTAATATACAATACTATATTTCAGCAATATAACAATAGCTATGACATTATTATACTGCATTTAACCTCCGATTTTCCACGATTTTATGATTTTCCCCTTGACTATCGCACCTTCAATTTCTATAATCTATCATAATGTTGAATAAACTTAAAAGAGAATGTTATGCCATGCAAAAAGATATATCTACAATCGTTGAAATATGGTATATTGATAACAATCAATATCTTATGTGGAGGTAAATATGATAAAGAGTGCGGAACTTTTTGACGAAGCAGTTTCGTTACCAGTCGAGATAAGGACGCAACTTGTAGATAAACTTCTCAGAAGCCTTCATCCTGTTCAGAAAGAAATAGACAAATTGTGGGCAGCAGAGGCAGAAAAGAGGGTTGAAGAAATAAAAAGTGGCAAAGTAAAAACAATACCAGGTGATGAAGTATTTAAGAAAATACTTGGCAGGTAAATCTCTTGAATTATTCTTTCCATCCCGATGCTGAAAAGGAGTTAAATGAAGCTATCGCTTATTATAACGAGTGCCAAAATGGCCTCGGATTGGAATTTACAAAAGAAGTCTACCTGGCAATTCAAAACATTCTTTCTTTTCCTTATGCTTGGGCTCCACTTTCTGCAAATACCAGAAGATGTTTGACAAATCGTTTCCCTTACGGGGTTATATACCAAATTGCAGATGAAGAGGTATTTATAATCGCTGTAATGCATCTCAACAGAGAACCCAACTATTGGAAAAAGAGAGAAAGGGAGGCATAACAATTCAATCCAGCGGATGCGGTATAACCGCACCGCTGATTTTGGCCGTTAGCCCGAAAATAAAGATTGAAATTTAGACCGCAACCCTTTTACAATTGATCAATGCTACAAATAATAAAAAATAGAAGAACTACCAAAACAACAGAGGTATATAAAAAAATGAAGACTTATGCAACTCTCGAAAATTCTGTTGAATTTTATATCTCGGAAAACACCGCCTCTTACAGAAATAACGGCAAAAAAACTTTCACAATCTATTATGATAATCCCGAACATTCAGTCAGGCTTCTCAAAGGGGATTGTATAGCAATATTAAACCATGCGAGAGAAAACAGCGTTGATATGATCTTTGCCGATCCCCCTTATTTTCTTTCAAATGGCGGTATTACTTGCCATGCCGGAAAAATGGTCTCTGTAAACAAGGGGAAATGGGATAAATCAAAAGGCGTCAAAGAAAATCACGAGTTTACACTTAACTGGCTCAAAGCTTGCCAGCGAGTTTTAAAGCCTAACGGCACTATTTGGGTTTCCGGCACAACACATATTATTTATTCCATAGGCTATGCCATGCAAGAACTCGGTTATAAGATTCTCAATGATATTATTTGGTACAAACGCAACGCTCCGCCTAACCTTTCTTGCAGATATTTTACCCATTCGACAGAGATAGTTTTGTGGGCTGCAAAAAATGAAAAGAGCAAGCATCACTTTGACTATCCACTGATGAAAAAAATGAATCAGGGAAAGCAAATGCGGAATGTCTGGGAAATATCATCACCACCGGCCGAGGAAAAGAAGTTTGGTAAACATCCTACTCAAAAGCCAGTGGAGCTTTTGACAAGAATAATACTTGCATCAACAAAAGAGAAAGATTTGGTTTTAGATCCATTTTGTGGAAGTTCAACAACGGGAGTAGCAGCAATTCCGCTAAATAGAAAATATGTAGGCATTGATTTGGAAGATGAATATCTACAACTTTCAAAGAAGCGACTTGAAGAAGCAATTTAAAAGTCATTTGTAAAAGATAAAAAAGAGGAGCGTCTATGCGGAATTACATCCCAGTAAAAAAACATTGGTTTGATATGGTTACAAGATTTGACAAGCCATATTGGATGCCTGCATTAAAATTCCCTATCGAAAAAATCAAAATTGATAAGTCATTGTTTGCATACCAGAATAAAATTTCACAATCTGATGTTTTGTACATGCTTATGAATTTTGAGCTTAATGCGTGGATGCCAATTACCTTAAATAAA
>Ga0209619_10000440_pt1 | contig 28952 bp, 30 predicted proteins | sample Rifsed16ft3_FD_184011 | JGI IMG/M metagenome (GOLD analysis project Ga0209619, IMG submission 184011) | Soil microbial communities from Rifle, Colorado, USA - sediment 16ft 3 (version 2) | ecosystem: Environmental > Terrestrial > Deep subsurface > Rock core/Sediment | place: Rifle, Colorado... | reverse complement strand
AGTCCGGGGGCCGGTGTAATCAGAATGATGCAGGTTTTCTGCGGCGGTTCCTCCAGGGTTTTGAGCAGAGCATTTGCTGATTGGGTTGTCATTGTATGTGCTTCATCAATAATTGCGACCTTGTTTCTGCCAATGTATGGCGTGAGATTTATCTGATTCAGCAGATTCCTGATACTGTCAATGGTTATGGAATTGCCATCCGGTTTTAAAAATTGCAGATCAGGGTGGATCATTTTGTTAATATTTTCGCAGGATGCGCATTTATCGCAGTAGAACAAATCGGGAGCATCGGAATTCTGACAATTAAGCGTCTTGGCTACTGCAAGGCTCGTCAGCCGTTTTCCGACCCCGTCGGGCCCATAGAATAGCAGGGCATGCGGCAGGGAGTCTCTGTTAAGCGCCTCAGTAAGGTGTTTCAGTGGCTCTTCCTGTCCGAGTATTTCTTCAAAGTTCATCTGGTCGTCCGGAGTTTGAATTTATTTTTTACAATCTTTTTTATAGTTTCAGCTATTTTTTCTTTTGGTCTGGTAGCATTGATAACAATTATTCTTCCCTTTTCACGCATTGCTGTAAGGAGATAGCCATGCCTGACCCTTCTGTGAAATGCCAGCGCCTCCCTTTCAAGCCGGTCAGGTTTTGATGTCCTGCGCCTGGTTCTGCCAAGCCCGATACTGACAGGACAGTCAAGCACGAATGTAATGTGAGGCATTAACCCTCCTGTTGCAATTTTATTCAATTCCCGCACTGTTTTTTCACCGAGTTTTCTCCCGAACCCTTGATAGGCAATGCTTGAATCATGGAATCTGTCCGTGATCACTATATATTTTTCTCTGAGATATTCTCTGATTACTTCGGTTATATGCTGGCTCCGTGACGAAAGATAAAGGAGAAGTTCTGTAAGCGGAGCAATTTTGATATTTTTTGATTTGAGGAGTATTAGTCTTACTTTCTCGCCTGCTGCTGTTCCACCGGGTTCCCGCGTAAGTTTTACCCGGTATCCGACCCTGCTCAGTTCTTTAGCGAGAAGTTTTGCCTGTGTTGTTTTTCCACAGCCTTCTATTCCCTCAAAAGAAATGAGGATACCCTTTTTTAAGGATTTAAAATTCGTCAATCTCTTTTGCGACAAGTTCGTTTTTATCATTCTTTGCAATCTTTAAAGGGGATTCACAATATCCACAATAGATTGTATCACCCTCCACCTCATTTACCTCCAGATAAATTTCTGCATCACAAAGCGGACAATCAACTGTTTGCTTCATAATGGTAGTAATTTTACATGGAGTCTGCGAATGTGTCAAATATATTTAAGCGTGATGTTTTTGTCACACCGTGATGTTGTTGGTATGTTATAAGAAATGGAATATAAAAAACATCTGCCATAGTAATTTGTAACCTATTAATTTTTAAATAGTATTTTTTAAATTAATTGGGCACAGAATTTGCAAGAGTTTAAGTTACTATGATGGATTTGCAAAGAACAATAAAAAGGATAATATACTTTAACGGCGTTGGTCTTCATACTGGTGAAAAAGTCTGGATCCGTGTTCATCCGTCTGATGCCTGCACAGGTATTGTTTTAAAGAGGGTTGATATTGCATCGTTTCCCATAAGTGCAACTATAGAAAATGTGGTGGATTCAAGATATGCTACAGTGCTTGGGGTGGATGGTGTTACGGTTTTTACCGTTGAGCACCTGCTTGCTGCGCTTTACGGAATGGGAATTGATAATGCTTTCATAGAGGTGCATGGTCCGGAAATTCCGGCAATGGATGGGAGTGCGCAGGATTTTGTTGAAGGAATACTGGACGCAGGGACAAGTGACCTTATTGCGCAAAAGCAGATAATAGCACCGGTTTATCCGATTGAATACAGTGACGATGGCAGAAAAATAATACTTTCGCCGGAAAATCTTCTTGAGATTGATTATACAATAAACTTTAATAATCCTGGTATAGGCAGACAGCAGAAATTGTTCGCCTTGACCCCGGAATCGTTCAGGAAGGAGATTGCCAGCGCAAGGACCTTTGGATTTTTAAGCGAGGTAAACATGCTGAAACAAATGGGGCTTGCGAAGGGCGGTTCAACCAGTAGCGCAATTGTTGTGGGTGAATTTGGGGTTTTGAATAACGATGGCCTGAGATTTGAAGATGAGTTCGTCCGGCATAAGATCCTTGACCTTATAGGAGATCTTTCGCTGCTTGGCTCCCATTTGTGGGGAAGGATTGTAGTGGAAAAGGGCGGGCATATGTTAAATCATACCTTTGTAAAAGAGGTGCTGTCCAGGATGCCTCAAACATCTCAGTATTTTTCTGATAAATCTCAAAAAGCTTATGTAAATCAATAAGGTGTCTGAATCAAGTTAGGGGTTATTATTCTTTTCTATTTCTACCCATTTCTTAAATGTCCTAATTTTACCTTCGAAATCTTGCAAAATCCGGTTTGCGCTTCTCAATGAATGCGGTCATGCCCTCTTTTATCTCCTCGGTGTTGTAAACTGAGCATATCAGTTCAACTGCATGATTGAACGAAGGATAAAGTGCATCACCTTCAAAGTTAAAAGATGTCTTTGCAATTCTGAGTGCCTGCGGGCTCAACTCCAGAATACGGTCGCACCATGTCTTTAACTCAGCGTCAAATTTGTCCTTCGGCATTACCTTATTGATAAGTCCCATCTGCAGGGCTTCGTTTGCGGAATATCTCTGACACAGGAAAACAATCTCCCGCGCTTTTTTCTCCCCTACAATTCTGGGCAGCAATTGAGTTCCGGCAACAACAGGAATGCTTCCGACAACAGGCCCTACCTGTCCAAACAGAGCGTCTTCAGTTGCAATGGTAAGATCGCAGGAGACATTTATTTCGTTTCCGCCACCCAGACAATAGCCCTTAACTGCACATATGACCGGCTTGGGAGCTTTTTTGATGGATAGTAGGAAATTGAGAAATTTGTTGATAAAAATGCGGCCGGTCCGCTGAGTTAAATCCTTCATCTCCTGAATGTCCCCGCCCACACAAAAAGCCTTTTCCCCATCTCCTGTAATGACAATAACCCCGATTGTCCAGTCTCCGCTTGCATCTTTCAATGCTTCTGTCAATTCTTCAACTGTTCTTGATCTGAAGCAGTTTAATTTATCAGGTCTGTTAATTGTGAGGGTTGCAACCCCGTCTTTTTTGTTATAAAGTATATCTTTGTATTCCATTTGCGCCTCCTGTAAAATTAATTAAATTTTATGTTTTTTTTCTAACGAAAGCAACTGTAAAGTTATTAAAAATTTGGCTTTGGATTATTGTTGTACATGTTATAATAACAAAATAGGCAAGATAATGCTTAAAGGGACCCTTCTTGTAATAGACGATGAATCAAATATACGAAATGTGATCCGCCGCATATTTAAGAATAGAGAAATAGAAATAATTGATACGGATACAGGCGAGACAGGGCTGGAGCTGCTTAGAGATAACCCTGTTGATGTGCTTCTAACCGACCTGAGGCTTCCGGGAATAAATGGTATTGATGTTTTGAAAAAGGCAAAGGAGATGGATAGCAGCATAGAGGTGATTCTTATGACTGCTTTTGGTTCCATAGATTCTGCAGTTGAAGCAATGAAGTTTGGCGCTTTTGATTACCTGACAAAGCCCTTTGAAAGCCTGGACAGGGTTGCGAATACGGTTTCTTTAGCACTTGAGCGCCGGTTTCTGAAAAAGAGGAACACTGAACTTGAAATGGAAATTCAGCGGAGGTACACCTTTGAAAATATTGTTGGCACCTCTAAAAAGATGCAGGAAATATTCAGGATTGTAGACGCAGTCGCAGATACGAACGCTACGGTTCTAATTGAGGGCGAGAGCGGAACGGGCAAGGAATTGGTTGCCCGGACGATTCACTGGAGGTCAAAGCGCCGGGGCGGCCCGTTTGTTCCGGTGGATTGCACATCTCTTCCGAAGGATCTTATTGAATCGGAACTCTTCGGGCATGAAAAGGGCGCCTTTACCGGCGCGCATGTTTCAACAAAAGGACTTTTCAGGATGGCTGATGGAGGCACAATATTTTTGGATGAAATTGGAGAACTGCCCATAGGTGTTCAGTCCAAACTCCTCAGGGTGCTGGAAGAAAGAATTGTTCGCCCTGTGGGGGCGACACAATCTCATCCGGTTTCTGTAAGGGTGGTGGCGGCCACAAACAGAAACCTTGAATCTGTTATGAATGAACAGGAATTTAGAAAAGACCTTTACTACAGATTGAATGTAGTTAATATTAAGTTGCCTCCGCTTCGAGAGAGGAGGGATGATATTCCGCTGCTTGTGGATTTTTTTCTAAGAGAAATGCGCAAGGACGAAAACAAAAGCGCGATTGAGGGCTTAACCAGCGATGCAATGGATGCACTTGTAAATTATTCCTGGCCTGGGAATGTGAGAGAACTGGGGAATATGATAGAACGGTGCTTTGTTCTCTGCCGCGGACCCAATATATCCCTTCAAGATCTGCCGCAGGTCATTCAAAGCCAATCTACGCCCCAGCCAGCACATCAGGCGCCAGAACATCAGGCGGCTCTGGATCCTTCACTGTCGCTTGACGCTTATGAAAGAACGTGCATTTTAAAAGCCCTTGAATCCTCAGGAAATAACGTAATAAAGGCGGCAGAACTGCTCAATATCTCAAGGAGCACGTTATACCGGAAAATAAAAATGCTCTCATTAAAAATCCCTTAAGTTCTTTTTTTCTTTTCTTAATCTAAATTTAGTGTTATCTTTAAATATGAAAGAGTGGCAATGAATTGGACATTATATGAATGCATGCTTCAAAAATATAACTTATGGTTTATTGAAAGATTTAATACCATTTGGTATATTTTCTCTCAGCCTGTGAAATTGTTGATGGAGGTGAATAAATGAGCGATCTGATAAGGCAGTTGGGACGAAGGGTAGCATACTTCAGGAAACTAAAGGATCTTACTCAAGCGGAACTGGCTGAAAAGGTCCAGTTAAGCGATAATTTTATTGCGCTTATGGAAAGCGGCAGGAGGGCGCCGTCTTTTGGAACACTTGAAAGATTAATGCAGGCTCTTGAGGTCGATGCTCAGCAATTATTTACCTTCAAGGAATCCCCGTCATATATCCAAAAAGATGAAGTAGATAAACTTATGGGTTATGTTAAGGATCTGGGCGTAGATGACATTGCTGTTCTTGTTGATGTAGCAGATAAGATTAAACGTGGCGCCATAAAAAAGTAATTCATATCCCATTTTTAGGATAATCCAATCCAATTTGTATCATAAATAAGATTTTATTTTTTTAAAAAAACCCTATTTAGAAAAAAAACATTAAAAATCCGCATATTATCTGCTGGCACAGATTTTGAATGATTTTATATATCATAGGAGGCATTTATGGATAAAGAAAAAATAAAAATAATGCTCGTAGATGATGAAGAAAATATAAGGAGAGCGTTAAAAAGGATTCTTAAACGAGATGGATATAATGTTGTTGTATACGGCAATCCTGAAGAGGCGCTGAAGTCATTCTCTGCCGAAGAGCCTGATATTGTAATCTCTGATTATCTTATGCCGGAAATGAACGGCGTTGATTTTCTCAAGAAAGCCCAGGATATATTTCCGGAATGCATTAGAATCATTCTTACTGCTCATGCTGATGTAACCATGGCGGTTGAGGCTATAAATACTACAGGAATATTCAGACTGCTCGTAAAACCGTGGGATGATAAGGAATTAAAAATGTTGCTCCAGCAGATTAACGAACATATGGCTATTATCAAGGAGAATGCCAAATTGAGATCAATAATAAGAAAACATGAGGAGATTTTGAAAAAGCTTGAGGTAGAATACCCCGGAATCTCAGAAATAAAAAGGCTCCCGGATGGGACAATTGTGATTGAATGAGGTATTTATGAAAAGAGCGAATATTCTTATTGTTGATGATGACGTATTTTTTCAGAAGACCATAGGAGATATACTCTTAAAGGCAGATTTTAATATATTTCTTTGCGGTGGAATAAAAGAGGCTGAAAGAATTTTTAACAAAAATTATATTGATATAGTAATTCTTGACCTTGTTCTAAAAGGAGACAGCGGAATTGATTATATCCCACTTTTCATAAATAACGGCACCAGGGTTATAGTGCTCACTGGCCATGCATCCCTGGATACCGCCATATCTGCATTAAAACTTGGGGCTTCCGAATATCTGAGAAAACCAGTTGAACCGAAACAATTAATAGAAACAGTTGAATATGTGCTCAGAAAGACCAAAGAAGATGGCAGGGAGAGCGAGGGATCTTTGAAGGTAAAATTGGAGAGGCTTGAGCTGCTTGATCTAATCTCCAGGGCTATCACTTCAACTACGGAAATTATGCCGTTGCTCAAGATGTCTCTTAATGTCACCATGGGGTTTTTGGGTGTGGAAGCTGCATCAATATTCCTGCAGGATGAAGCAACCGGTGATCTTGTATGTAGTATGGCATCGGGATTGAAGGGGGAAACAGTTGAGGGATTGAAGATATCAAAGGGCAAAGGTGTTGCCGGATGGGTTGTGGATCACGGAGAGGGGGTAATTATAGAGGATGTCAGCGAAGATCATCGCTTTACTTCAGATATTGATAAGAAAACCGGTTTTAACACGCAGTCAATCCTTGCCGTGCCGATGAAACTGCGCGGAAAGGTTGTTGGTGTTTTTGAGGTTATAAATAAGAAAAAAGGGATTAAATTTACCATTGACGATCAGAACCTTCTTTTTTCTATTACTAATCATCTGATTATTGCAATAGATAATGCCCGGATGACGGAAGAGCTAAGGCAGTCAAAGGAACAATTGGAGATAAAGGTTAAGGAGAGGACAAGGGAACTGGAAGAAACATTGGAAAAACTCAAGAAAATGCAGGGACAGCTCATCCATACCGAAAAGATGGCATCTCTTGGTATAATGGCAGCAGGGGTTGCTCACGAAATTAACAACCCGCTAAGTTTTATCCAGTCCAACCTTTTTATACTCAAGGATTATTTTAATACCTGCTGGACAAACAGGAACACCCAGTCGGAAGAAGAGATAAAAGACTTGATTGCTGCGGTCAAAGAATCTCTTGACGGAACACAAAGGATTACAAGCATTGTTAAGGGACTTAAGGAGTTTGCGAGAAAGGACGAGGGGAAAAAGGAATTTTTTAATATAGCGCAGTTAATTGAAGAAGTATTGAAAATGCTTGCAAACGAAATAAAGTACAAGGCAGAAATAATAAAGGAATTTGTCAATGTTCCTTCTGCCTTTGCTAACAGGAACGAAATATCCCAGGTTATTGTTAATCTTGTTATGAATGCAGCTCAGTCAATGGAAAACAAAGGCAAGATATACATCCGGACATCATCAAATAATGAATTTGTATGTTTTGAAGTAGAGGATACAGGTTGTGGTATTCCGATGGAAAATATGAAAAAAATATTTGATCCATTCTTTACCACCAAATCGGTTGGCAAGGGAACAGGCTTGGGGCTGAGCATTACAATGGGAATTATTCAAAATCACGGAGGGAAAATAACGGTTGATTCTGAAGTAGGAAAAGGAACTAAATTTACAGTTTCGCTGCCCACACGTTCCCCGCAGATCAGGGATAGGAGTTAAAATATGCTGAAAGCAAAGCCCAAAATTCTTATAGTTGGAGAGGATAAAAACCTTCAGGGGCTTATAAAGGATGAACAGTCATTTGAATGGATTGTAAAAAGAAGATTTAAAAAAAATTACCAGGGGATATTCGGTGTAATTATAAATATAAATTCAGAGAGTGACATTCAGAATACAAAAAAATTTATCAGACATTTCAGGAAAATTTCAATAGTGGGAATAATCAAAAAAGACCTTTTATCCTATAAACCCCGGCTTCTTAAAGAGGGAATTATTGCATTGGAAGAAAAACCGATTGATGGGACAAAGTTCAGACGGATAATTTTATTCTTGTCACTTGGGCAGGCAGGGCAATTCAGAAAGAGTTTGCCGGCCGGCGATTTTATGAACGATATGATTATGCTTGCAATGGATTCAAGAAGTCAGAAAACCATTTTGAACAGGGCATCTGAGACTTTCCTGAAAATATTCAGAGCAGACAGAGTTTCTATTATGATTCTGGAGTCTGGCAGCGATGTTCTTGAAGTAAAGGCTGCTGTTGGGATGCCGGATACTGTTCTGCATTACGGTAAAAAAAAACTTGGAGAGAAAATAGCAGGGTGGGCTGCAGAGAACAGGCGCCCGGTTCTTTTGCAGAACGGACTTGGAAATGACAAGAGGTTTAATGATGTCCCAAAGAGACGTAACAGGCAAAACATCAAATCCGCGATGCTTTTACCAATTATTTATGGTGATAACCTCTTAGGCATTGTTAATATAACAAGGTTGACGGGAAAAAAGTTTACTAAAAAAGATGTTGAAAAAGCCAATATTCTTTCGATCTATCTCGGAATGGTTCTTTACCAAGTAAAAAACATAGAAGAGATTGATATGCTTCATACCGCTATGCAGGGGAGCTCTGATGGTATTTTAAGTGTTGACAACTGCGGCAGTGTGATTATAGCAAACAGAAGCGCAATCCATCTTATCGGATTTGAAAATACGGACCTGCTTGGCAAGATGTTGCTGGATATTTTTGGTTCTGCGATTGATAAACAGCATCTTGAAATGATCCTCGTTGGCAAGACACTGGCTAATCTCCAGGTGAGATATAACCACCCTGACGGAAATATCAGGAATTTTTCCATAAGTTCCTCTCCTGTATTTCAGCCAGACGGAAAATTCTCCAAATCCGTACTTACAATAAGGGATGTGACTTCTGCTGTAAAACTCCAGAATGAGATGATGAAGATATCCCAGATTAATGCCTTTATGAAATGGGTTGGGGAGATTGCCCATCAGATGAATAACCCACTCGCTGTTCTTATGGGGAATTTTCATATTCTTGAGGAAAATATAAACAATATTACAGAAGTTATTTCTGACAATGAACCACAAGGTTCTATGATGCAAAATAGTGCGGGGATAAAAGAGGAAATAAAAAATGTAATATCCGAATGTTCTGTGGCAGGCAATCGCATTTCCAATTTTATAAAAGTTCTGCGAAAACTGAAAGAGGATAAGGATAATCTATGGACAGAATCCAGCGTGCCGGCTCTTATTGATAAAGCCATAGGGATTCTGAACGTTGAGAACATGACACATAAGATAAAAATAATTCCAAATTATCAATCAGCGCCTGTTGTGAGATGTGTTTCCGAAAGACTTTTAAATGCCTTTGTGGATGTTCTGCTTAACGCTGTAGAAGCATGCGGGATAGAGGGGGAGATAGGCATAACAGTAAGTCAGGATGAGGGACATGCCTTAATTGAGATTCAAGATAATGGGACAGGAATGGCAGATGAAGAATTGAAACACATATTTGAACCTTTTTATACAAAAAAAAATGTCCCGGGTAAATTTGGTCTAGGGCTTACGAATATTTATGCAGTAGTGAATATGCATTCAGGCAGAATTTGGGTAGAGAGCAGCGTAAATGAAGGCACAAAAATTAGTATAAGGCTGCCACTATATCTTAAAAAGGAGTGATCTATGGATAAAAAGGGAAGAGTTTTATTTGTTGATGATGAAGAAATGATCCTGAACACCCTTAAGAGGGTATTCAGAACCAGCGAATTTGATGCATTTTTTGCATCTTCGGCAACAGAGGCTATGAAGATATTATCCGAAAAAGGAGCGGTTGATGTTATCGTGACGGACTACAGGATGGATGAGGTTGACGGAATAACCCTGCTTCAACTTATAAAAGATAAATACCCTGAAACATATAGAATTATTATTACAGGGTACCCTGATCTTGAAATGATGCAGCATGCCGTTAACGGGGCTGGAGTTTTCAGGATAATTCTAAAGCCGTGGAAGGATTCGGAATTAAAAGAAGCAATAAATGCGGCTTTTGAACAGGGAAAACTTCTTCAAGAAAACCGTCTTTTGTTTGAGTTAAACACCGAACAGAACAGGGAATTGAAAAAATTAAACGAAAGGTTGATTGAGGTTGTAGAAGAAAAAACCAGGGAATGGATTGATTTAAAAGAAAGATTGGTCCAGATGGATAAATTATCCATCCTGGGGTTCATGACGAGCGTTGTTGCCCATGAACTTAAAAACCCGCTTACAGCCATACTTGCCTTGACTGAATTTATTTCTAAGAGCCTTGATAAGAACAGTCAGATTTACGCTGATGTGAAAGATGTTGAGACAGCAGCATTAAGGTGCAAGGATATCATAAACAGGTATCTTAAATTTTCAAGCTCATCTATGAATAATGAGAAATCGCTTTTGGACATTAAAGATGTTATAATAAATGCTATAAACATGATGAAGCCTGTCCTTGCCAAGCGCAGGCAGGCGATAGAGATTGATGTGGCCGATACTATTCCTGTAAAAGGCAATTTTAACAATTTAATGCAAGTATTTCTGAACCTTATAAGAAACTCCATGGAAGCCATGAAAGATGGAGGACTTATTCAGATAAGCAACAAAAACGGCAATGGCAGTGTAATAGTTCAGTTTTCTGATAATGGGTGCGGAATACCGCCGGAGATCAAGGATAAGGTTTTCAGTCCTTTTTTTACAACGAAAAAGGATGGAACAGGTCTGGGACTTTGTATTGTTAAAAATATTATAGAGGAACATGGTGGAGATATTAAGATATCCAGTGATGGCAAAACAGGAACAACTTTCACCATTAGTTTTTCTACAAGGGGGTAGGCAAATGTCTGAGAAAAGGATACTTATAATTGACGATGATCCGTCAGTAATTGCCACCTGTGAACGGGTTCTAAAGGCAGAAGGCTATATGGTTATGTCAGGAACAAGCGGTGAGACGGGACTGCTGATCCTGAAGAATGAGGATGTGGATGTAGTTCTTTCTGACCTGAGGCTTCCGGATACAAACGGGATTGATCTGTTAAAATTCATCAAGGCTGGCAATCCTGATATAGAGGTAATTGTAATGACAGCGTATGGTACCATTGAATCCGCTGTGAGCGCTGTAAAATTGGGAGCGTATGATTATATTACAAAACCCTTTGAGACCATTGAAATACTATCCCTCACGGTTAAGAAGGCAATTGAAAGAAGAATGTTGATAAAAAAGACAAAGGAACTTGAACAGAATTTAGAACAGAAGTTCAATTTTGGCAGTCTTATAGGCAAAAGCCCAAAGATGCTGGGGTTGTTCAAACTTGGGGAGGTTATCTCCCAGAGTGATTCAAGCATACTTGTGCAGGGGGAGAGCGGGACCGGAAAGGAGCTTTTTGCGAAGGCGATCCACTATCACAGTAAGCGCAGGCAGGATTCTTTTGTTGCAATAAACTGTGCGGCCCTTACGGAAACCCTTATTGAGAGCGAACTATTCGGGCACGAAAGGGGCGCATTTACAGGCGCTATTCAGAAAAAAGAGGGGCTTTTTGAGATGGCAAATGGCGGCACGGCATTTCTTGATGAAATAGGAGAGGTTCCTCCTTCAATTCAAGTAAAACTTCTCAGAGTGCTTCAGGAAGGAGAGATGAGACGGGTTGGCAGCAATGAAATGATAAAAGTAAATGTCAGAATAATTGCGGCAACTAATAGGGATCTGAAACAGGCTATAAAAGAAGGAGTCTTCAGGGAAGACCTTTACTATAGGCTTAATGTTATATCAGTAACTATACCTCCCCTGCGGGAGCGCACTGAAGATATTCCCTTGCTCGCCCAGCATTTTTTGAAGATATACTCGGACAAGGCGGGAAGGAAAGTCTCCAGGTTCTCCCCGCAGGCGCTGCGGCTGATACTCTCTTATTCCTGGCCCGGAAATGTGCGTGAATTTGAGAATGCTATTGAGCGCAGTGTTATTCTCTGTCAGGATGAGGTGATTAAACCAGAGCACCTGCTAATTGAGAAAACCGAGACAGGATCTTCGGAAGGTTTGCCGCAGGATACGCTTCTTCCTTATAAAGAGGCGAAGAACAGGGCGTTTGACAATTTCCATAAAAAATATATAAAAGCGCTGCTAATAAAATTTGACGGGGATGTCTCAACAGCGGCAAAAGAAATAGGTATGGATCCGAGCAATTTCAGGAAATTACTGAGAAAGACCGGACTGGATCCCGCGGAATTCAGAAAAGAGCAGGTTTAGTAAGATTAACGCACTGTTTTGATTACCCTGCTTCCGGAGAGTTTGTCATGCCATGTTTCGTTACGGGGGTTGAGCAGCGACCATAAAAACCCCGCCCCTGCCGGAGCTATGGACAAAAAATACCCCAGGGACCTGATGAACGCCTCATGCCATTCAAGTTTCAATCCTCCTGGTCCAACAACCTTCAGTCCAGTCAGGGCTTTTCCAGGGGTTTGCCCGGTGATAGTGAGAAAAAATGTGTGATAGTACAAATGGATCAGGATAAAAAGAAGATAAGAAGGCAGTATTGTTCCGTTAACTAAATCTGCCATTGAAGGAAAGTTCCGCCTTGAAATAAGGAGAGAAATATATATAAACAGAGAGGTTAAAAAAACTGTTATTACATTGTCAATTATGAATCCTGAGAACCTGTAAAAAAAGAAAAGATAATCATCCCTTTGTGTTGTTTTTAGAAATTTTTTCTTAAAATTGTTTTTTTCATCACCAAATGAAAACAGTCGTTCTTTTTTAGTATGTAATTCTTTCTGTATGCCTTCAGGAGTGATTTGATCTCTTATCGGCAGGTCCTGCTGGGCAGTCCGGGTTTCTGTCTCCACCGGAACACTATTCTGCTCCGGTGCAATTGCTGGCGCTTCTTCATTTATTCTGGTTGGCTCAACTACAGAATGTGCGGGTTTGCTTGCCGGAATTTCGACAGGTGGTTCATCAGAGAATTCTTGTTTTTCTTTTTCATTCAGCAGTTCAATGGGAGGCTGAAGAAATGCGTTCGTCTCCTCTCCCTGTTCTGGCATGGAGAGTTGTATACCGCACTTCGGACAACTCTTTTCATCTTCAAAACTGAGATAGCCACACTCAGGGCATTTAAGCATGATTGGCTACTCTACCTTTATCTGCCTTGGTTTTGCCTTCTCCGATTTTTTTAAAACAAGTTCAATGATGCCATTTGAGTATTTTGCCTCCAGGTTGGACTGTTCAACCTCACAGGGAAGGCTAAATATTCTCTGAAACGGCCCATAGGCTCTTTCAGCGCGGGAATAATGTTCTTCTTTTTTCCCCTTTTTAATACCCCTTTCGCCCTTAATTATGAGATTGTTATTTTTAATGGAAACAAAAAATTCATTCTTATCCATTCCGGGAACTTCAACCTTCACCACTATAGTGTCCCGGGTTTCAAATATATCCACTGCTGGTAACCATGCCCCGAAGCTTAGTGCGGCATCACGCAGGTCAACCTTAGAAAGGCTTTCTTCAAATAACTTGTTAACCCGATCCCGGAGAAGGATAAGATCACGGAATGGGTCCCATTTCATCAGAATCATAAAAAATATTATATACCATCTAATATTTTTTTCCATAATTTTCTTTAATAGGGGATTCTTTGTTTGAATGTAACAATTGTCCTTGACAAAAAAATCGCTCTGTGTAAAGATGAACCGTTGACTGAATAGTCATTCATTAAAAAGGGGGGGTGAAAATATGGCAAACGGATTAACACCAAAGCAGATTTTTGAAGAGAAGATAGCAAAGAGACTCAAGGATGAGCCTGAAGAAGCAGCAAAGATTAACTCTGTTTATCAGTTTGATGTCAGCGGACCTGATGGCGGAACCTGGGTTGTTAACCTAACTCAGTCTGGCATTGGTGTGACTTCTGGCGCGGATCCAGCTGCTCGTTGCACTATTTCAATAAGCGACGAGAATTTTATCAATATGCTTACCGGCAAATTGAACCCGCAAATGGCATTCATGAGCGGGAAACTAAAGATCAAAGGAGATATGAGCCTTGCAATGAAATTGCAACAGGTTCTCGGAAAGGTTTAAGGATACACTGTTATAGGGGGAGATAATGCCCCCTCTTTTTATTACTCTTAATTTAATGACTCCGCTGAAAAATATAGTTGTTCTTGATTTGACACGTCTACTGCCCGGGCCATTATGCACGCTTTTTCTTGCCGACCTCGGTGCTGAGGTTATCAAAATTGAGGATACTGGCACTGGCGATTATATACGGTGGCTTCCCCCGCTCCTTGACGACAACAGCGCTATTTATCATGCGCTGAACAGGAACAAGAAAAGTATTAAACTTGATCTGAAAAACGATGCCGGAAAAGAAATATTCAGGAGATTAGCTAAAAATTGTGATTTAGCAGTTGAGGGGTTCAGGCCTGGAACAATGGACAGACTCGGTGTTGGTTATGCCAGCCTTATGAAAGATAATCCGCGCCTTATCTACTGTGCTATAACTGGCTATGGTCAGGACGGGCCGTACCGGGACAGAGCAGGACATGATATTAACTACATATCCGTTGCCGGTTTGCTTGGCACAAACGGAGTAAATGGCGGAGCCCCGCATGTGCCTGGTGTTCCTATTGCGGACATAGGCGGTGGCGGATTGCTTGGCATGGTTACGATATTAACCGCGCTTTATCAGAGGGAAAAGACAGGAAAGGGGCAGTTTCTGGATGTTTCCATGATGGATGGATCAATCGTATTCCTCATGCACCATATTGCCGAGGTTTACGGCAGGGGCGCGCCCTTCAGGCGGGGAGGTGAGACCCTAACAGGCGGACTTGCCTGCTTTACTGTTTACAAAACGAAGGATGGGAAATTTATTTCTGTCGGCGCCCTTGAGCCCAAATTCTGGACAAACCTTCTTAGTCTCCTTGGCAGGGAGGATCTTCTCAACAAGCAGTTTATTTATGATGAACAACCATTTGTAAAGAAGGAACTCCAGGAAATATTTTCCCAAAAAACGAGAAATGAGTGGATAGAATTGTTTGGGGATAAGGATGTATGCTGCGAACCCGTTTATGAACTGGATGAAATTGAGAATGATCCCCATGTCCGGCATCGCGGTATTATCAAAAAAATCAGGCTTAAAAACGGCAGTGAATCCGTGCAGGTAAGGACACCTGTGCGGGGAACTGGCATTGCTGAAGCCAGGTATAATCCCGCTCCGGCGCATGGCGAGCATACAGAGGAAATTCTCAAGAGGATAGGGTATAATGAGAATGATATAGCCGGGTTTAGAGAAAAAGGGATTATTTAAATGATACTTGATAAATTCAGGCTGGATGGGAAGAACGCCATAATTACAGGTGGAAACAGTGGAATTGGAAGAAGCATTGCTATTGCTCTGGCCGAAGCAGGAGCAAATGTGGTTATTGCAGCGAGAAATGAGGCAAAGACCATGGCGGTTGTAAAGGAGATAGAGTCGCTCGGAAGGGAAGCACTGGGGATTAAAACTGATATTAGCCTGGAAGGCGATGTAAAAAATATGATTGAGGTTAGCATAAAAAATTTTGACAGGATTCATATTATTGTTAATTCCTCCGGTGTTTTCACAACTCTTCCAGCCTCGGAGATGACCGCAGGGGAATGGGACAGGGTGATGGGAGTGAATCTGAAAGGGCTTTTTTTCTGCTGCAGGGATATAGGAAAACATATGATCGCATGCGGAGGAGGGAAAATTATCAATATAAGCTCTGTCCTTGGTTTTATCGGGACATCATTCGTCCTGCCCTACAGTGCATCAAAGGGGGGTATTGTGCAGATGACCAAGTGCCTGGCCATTGAATGGGCAAGGTTCAATGTATATGTAAATGCAATAGCTCCTGGCTGGGTGGAAACCGAGATGAGCGAAGTTGCGAAGAGCAACGAGTCCTTCTTCAATAAGACCATCCGTGCCATTCCGCTGAGACGGTGGGGGCAACCTGACGAGATGGCAGGAATGGCCATCTATCTTGCATCCGATGCATCCAGTTATGTGACTGGACAGACATTTTTGGTGGACGGAGGAATTACCATCTTATAAAGGTGGTTTAAGGGGATAATAAATTTCCGTGGACGAACATAAAAAAAATTGGTTTCTTGATATTGTTTATTCAGTTACAGGCGGGGTTTTTGTATTTTTCGGCGTTCTTTTGGGCATAAAGTATTCGTTGTTGGTCAGTCTTGCATATGGAGTTGGATTCTTTTCATGGTGTCTGGCTTTTTTAAGAATATTGAAATGGTTCAACGAAAAGGAAAAAAATGGGAATAAAGATAAACTGGAAGGAAATAGTTGACGAAGCGGCAAATCTTCTCTCCCAGTATATTCAAATTAACACCACAAATCCACCGGGCAATGAAGAAGAAGCAGTGGAATTCCTTGCCGGAATTTTGAAAAACGAGGGATTTCAGCCAGAGATTCTTGGTTCCGGAAACCAGCGTTCAAACATTCTGTGCAAAATAAGGGGGAGCACTTCGGCCAGTCCGCTCCTGCTTCTTAGCCACATTGATGTTGTGGGGGCGGTCGGAAGAGACTGGGAAATTCCGCCATTCTCCGGTGCAATCAGAAATGGCTATGTCTGGGGCAGGGGGGCTATTGACTGCAAGGGACTCGGGATAATGGAACTGATGTCATTGTTGATGCTCCGGAGAATGGGGATAACGCCAAAAAGAGACCTAATACTACTTGCTGTCGCAGATGAGGAATCTGGCGGAGAGTCCGGAGCGAAATGGATTACTGAAAACCACTGGGATAAGATTTCCGCTGGCTTTGTTTTAAATGAGGGCGGAGAAGGTATTTCAGGGATGTTTGGGAAAGATATAATGAAACTCTGTTTTGGCGAAAAAGGCCCATTATGGCTAAAATTGAAGGCAAAGGGTAAATCCGGACATGGTTCAATTCCGATCCAGGAAAATCCTAATGACAAGATCGTTGCCGCCCTCGCAAGCATTGCATCGCATGAAACAGCAGTGAACCTTCTTCCGGAGATCAAATCTTTTCTCCGCGGATTAGGCAGATCTATGGGGCTGCCGTTATCCATTTTTGCGCCCTTTGCGGCTAATAACTTTGTTTTAAATCTTTTCAGAAAGAAATTGAAAGGCATAAAAGATCTGAATCCGATTTTGAGAAATACAATCTCAATAACCAACATAAAATCTGGATTCAAGGAGAATGTAATACCGTCAGAGGCCGAAGCCGTTCTGGATTGCAGGTTATTGCCGGGGCAGGATAAAGGTGAATTTTTAAACGAATTGAAGGGCATTATAGGGAATCCGGAAATTGAGATTGAGGTGTTGCAATCTCACCCCGCAAGTCAATCGTCAGCAGCAAATGAGTTTATGGATGTGTTGAAAAGAGTGGTTCAGCAGAATAATCCCGGCGCTTTGTTTTTCCCTCTGCTCTCGCCCGGATTTACGGATTCCAGATTCTTCCGTGAAAGGGGCGCAGTTTCTTATGGTTTTATTCCCTGTCTCTTTACCCGGGAGGAGATAGACACAATACATGGGATCAATGAGAGGATTTCCTTCAGATGCCTGGGGGATGGCATAAGGAACATATTTGATTTATGCAGGGAGTTTTAAGGTAAAAGGCGCCATTTTAGCTTATTTGGTTTAACATCTAAGGGTACGCATTTGACAGAATTATTGTGCAGGATTATACTTTTAGTAAGGGGATTATTGGATAAGATTTTAAAATCTGCAAATTTGATCAGATTCCCCCTTGTTGGTGGGACTGGTATCCAATCAAGGGATGGTTATTTTTCCACTTTTGATGGCGTAAGGCTTTTTTATCGTGAGTGGCATACCGAAAATACGGTTTGCAATCTGCTCATTGTCCATGGTCTTGGTGAGCACAGCGGAAGATACAATCAGTTGGCAGAGGATTTTTTGAGGGAAGGAGTCAGTTCCATTGCCTTTGACCTTAGGGGTCATGGAAAATCTGAGGGGAAGAGAGGACACATCATGAATTTTAACGAATATATATACGACTTGGATAATTTTAAGGAAATGCTTTTAAAAAGGATAAACAAACCGCTGTTTCTGCTCGGGCACAGCATGGGTGGTCTTATTGCAATGAGTTATGCGATAAAGAATTCGCAGGGGCTTTCCGGGTTAATTACCTCTTCTCCGCTTTTTAAAATACGCGTTAAAGTGCCTGCATGGAAAGCCTTTATCGGAAGGACTGTTTCGCGTTTAATTCCGGCTCTTAGTATGAATAACGAACTTAATGCTAACATGCTCTCCCATAATACTGACGTAGTCAAAGCATATCTCGGCGATCCGCTCGTCCACGCAAAAGTGAGTTCCAGGTGGTTTACCGAGGTGACGCAAACAATGGAAGATACGCTAAATATTGCGGACAGGTTAAACATTCCCATCCTGATGCTTCACGCCGGTGCTGACAGATTAGCCGATCCAGTTGGCAGCAAGGAAATATTTGGCAGGCTCAGAGTTGAAAGCAAGGCGCTGAAGATTTATGACGGATTTTACCATGAAATATACAATGAGGTAAACAGGGAAGAACCGATCAGAGACACTATTGAATGGTTGCGAAAAAGATTAGCCACCCTTTCTGCGGATTAACTGATCCACGGATTAAAATTCTCCAGACCCTTGAGCAATACGGAATAAAGCCGGGGCTTGACCGGATTAAGAAGTGCCTTGCGGCGCTGGGAAACCCTCAAAGCAGATATCCTTCAATTATCGTAGGAGGCACCAACGGCAAGGGTTCTGTAGCAAGCATGATTCATTCAATGCTTTACCATTCCGATTACAGAACAGGTCTTTATACCTCCCCTCATCTTGTAAGCCTGCGCGAAAGGTTTAAGATTGACAACCGCCTTATAGGAGAGAAAGAGATTAGGGATCTTGTTGGTTGGGTTTTAAAGAGGATCGGTAGAGATTTTATAATGGAAGAAGGCATAACATACTTTGAGTTTACAACAACAATGGCATTTAAATGGTTTGGGAGCGAGAGGATAGACGCTGCAGTTCTTGAGGTTGGGATGGGAGGCAGACTTGATGCAACAAATATAGTTCCTGCAATAATTTCGGTGATAACCACCGTGGGCATGGATCATACAGCACATCTTGGGAATACAGTAGAAAAGATTGCGGTGGAGAAGGGCGGGATAATTAAAGATGGCGGCATTTTGGTAACCGGGTGTGATGGTCAGGGATTAAAAATTTTAAAGGAAATTGCGGATAAAAAAGGTTCAGAGATTTTTATTTTAGGAAGGGATTTTTCTTACAAAGAAAAAAGAAAGGATTGTTTTGATTATAAAGGCTTACTGTTTAGTCTGGACAACATTCGTTTGAATCTTTCAGGAAGGCATCAGATAAGGAATGCCTGTCTTGCATTGGCATCTGCAGAAATTCTTTTAAAAAAGAATTTCAGAATCACCAGGGGTGCTGTCAGGGAAGGACTTAGAAAAACATGTTTACACGGAAGATTTGAAATTGTCCGCCGGAATCCAACGGTTGTGCTGGATAGCGCCCATAATCCCTCTGCCGCAGAGGCGCTTGTAACGTCCCTGCGGGAGCATTTCCCCGGCAGAAAAATCAGGTTTGTTTTTGGTGCAATGCGAGATAAGGATATTAGAGGCATACTTGAAGTTTTTGCCGAAGCAGGTAAGGAATTTTATCTGTGCGGTTTTTCTTCATTAAGAGCGGAGTATCCGGGTAATATACGAAGAATTTTAAATATGATAGGGGTAAAGTCGCGATGTTTTGATAATGTGAAGTCTGCATATGTCAGCGCAGTTAAGGATTCAAAAAAAGAGGATGTTATTTGTATTGCCGGCTCTCTGTACCTTGTGGGGGAATTCATCCGTATGGTATGCGTTCCCAGCAATTTACTTGACTCATTCTTAAGGGAATGAGATAATTGACTGAAAAGTCAATCTGTTATGCCTAAAAATGAGAGAAACAATGCCGTATTAATTGAGGCAAAACGAAGAAGGATTGCTGAGGCCGCCCTGCGGGTTTTTGCAAATAAGGGATACCATCCTGCAAGGATATCCGATATTGCAAATGAAGCGGGGGTAGCATATGGCCTTGTTTATCATTATTTTAAAAATAAAGAAGAGATCCTTAATTCAGTCTTTCAGGAAATGTGGGGGCATCTATCCTCCGCCATTGAGGGGATTGCTTCCGGGACCAAAACTTTTTATGAAAAACTTTATGATATTGTTTCGTTAATGATAGATGGTTACAAAAGAATGCCCGAGTTAATAGAGGTTCTCATAATCCAGTTTGCAAGAAGTCCAAAATTTACTGAACAGGCAAATCTCCGTATTTTCGAGAAAACGTTTAAGAACCTTGAAGGCATTATTCGTTTCCACCAGGGAAAAAGCGATGTCCGTAAGGATATAAACTCCAGGCTGCTAAGTTACATGTTTTTCGGAGCAATAGAAACAACCCTGACCGGGGTTGTTATGGGAACATTAAAAAAAGACAATGCTTCACTTGAAACCCTGAAGCGCAATATAGTTGATACGTTTATAAATGGAATACTTAATCAGGCAGTTCAACCTCTGCAAAAGCGTGAGAGATAACCTGCTCCCTTTTCTGATTATTTGCTGATATTTCAATTTTTATTCTTGTGCCTTCAATGGATACAATCCTGCCGGTGATAGTTATCATATCTTCAGGTCTGACCGGTTTAGAGAAACGGCCTTTGAGAGTTTTAATAGATCTTATATCGCCCGTCCAACTTGTTACTGCCATTGAGACCCATGCCATCGTGCATAACCCCTGCAAAATGTTTCCTTCCAGCCCCACATTTTTTGCAAATGCAGGGTCGATATGAATGGGATTAAAATCTCCGGATGCGCCTGCGTAGTAAATAGGGCGGTATTTGTCCACCTCTCTTGTTATTGAGAATTCATCGCCTAAACTTATGTCTCCAATCTTTTTCAGGGGCTATCTCCTCCTTACAACAAAGGTTGATATCCCCTTAGCGATGATAGCGGTATTCCGGAATGAGGTTGTTTCCAGCGTAAAAAACTGAAAGCCAGTTTTGGTATAAAAATCTATTATTTTACCTTCAGTGCTTATGACATCGCCTGGATATACGAGTTCAACAAAATCAAAAGACTGTTCCCTGTGAACAAACATGGCTAAGTTAAGGGCAAGGTCCGGATCCCGCAGGACCATCTCAACGATTTTCCATGTATAAACAACCGAAAAAAGCGGAGGGGCAACAATACTCTTGAATCCCGCTTTTATTGCCTCTTCATCTTTTAAGTAAATAGGATTAAGGTCGTTAACAGCCATAGCGTATTCCATGATTTTTTCCCTTCCCACCTCATATTTAACAGGCCCGTATATTTTTGAGATAATATTTTTGGTATCCATACAAACGCGCTCAATTGATTCTGAATTGTTCCATTTCTTTATCAAGAGAATTTGTCCTCTTTTCAAGGGAACTCATTATTGTATGCATTTCTGTTATAGATTGCAGGCTGTCCTGCATTATGTTCTGAATTTTTTTTAATGTTTCAAAAATGGACGAGCTTTCTGTCAATTGCACATTGGTTGATTGTGAAAATTTTTGATAAACTGTGCTTATTTCCTCTGTGACCCTTGAGACTTGTTTACTGTTGCGAACCTCTTCAGATGTGGATATATAAATGTCTTTTGCAAAGGAGTTTATTCTTTCAAGGTTGGTTGTGATGTATGATGTTCCCTGCACTTGCTCTGAGACCACCTTGGTAATCTTAAAGATGTTTTCTGAAATTCTGGCGGCAGTATCCGATATATTTATCGTAGTGTTTGCCTGTTCCTTTGTTATTTTTCCTACAATATTAATTGCATTCAGAACTTTCTGTGTGCTATCTGTTATCCGGGAAAGAGAAACGCTTGCTTCCTTTGCCAACCCCTCCCCGTTCTCCACGCTTAACTTTCCTTTCTCTACAGATTCCAGAGCTCTCTGGGTATCGTTTTGTGCCGACTTGATCAGTGTATCAATTTCGGCAGTGGATGCGGCGGTTCTTTCAGCGAGATTCCTAATTTCACCCGCGACAACATGAAACCCTTTTCCATGTTCTCCGGCCTGTGAGGCTATTATAGCGGCGTTAAGCGCCAGCAGGTTGGTTTGTTCTGCTATGCCGTTTATAACATTAAGAATATCTCCTATCTGCCTTGAGCGGACGACAAGAAGATCAATTATACTATGGGTCTCTTCCATGGATGTTCTTATACTATTTATCCCATTCGCTGTCTGCGATGTAACATTCTTTCCTTCCTCTGCATTTGAATTGGCTCTTTCCGCGAGGCCAGCAGCATCTTCAATATACCGATTAACCTCTTTGTATCCTCTGGTAATCAAAAGGATAGATGAATTCATGTTTTCCGTGTCTTTTGACAGAACCGGGGAATGATCCGCAACCTCCCGTATAGATGAATTTATTTCCTCCACAGCGCTTGATATGCTGTTCAACGCTTCTGCAAGTTCCTTCATGCTGCCATCTACATTTTGGATAGCGGCGCCGATATTGTTTATAGATAATGATGTTTCGTTGGCCATAGTATTCAGGCTTTCGCTTCGCGAGGAAAGCTCCTTTGCCTGTTTTACAAAAATCTCAAGGGACTTGATAGTATCAATCAGCAGGCGGTTCTGAATATCTACATCGCGCTTAACATGTTCATATTTGGAGGAGATATTCTCGCTTATGCTTGTTATGTCGGATGAAAGCCCCTTGACTCTGAAGATCATATCCTTTAATTTTCTGACAGTAGAATTATAAGCGTCAATAAACTTGTTTATTTCATCCCCGGTTTTAATTTTTGCATCATGGGATAGATCTCCGCTCTCCACTTGCTGTGTATGTGCAATCATTTTACTAATAGGAGCAATCACAATTCTGTGTATGTAAATTATGGCAGCGCCTGTTATTAAAAATATATATATCCCGAGAAGTAATACCTGCATTGAAATTGCCGAAAAAATTTTTTCTTTGATTAAACGCTGTGGCATTCCTGCAAGAAAGTAAGCCCTCGGTTTACTATCGGAATGGAGTACTGGTATGACCGTATAAAAGATGTCTTCTATTTGGATAACCTCGGCCGAATTAACAAGATTGCCTATTTTCTTTATATCCTCCTCCATCATCTTATGCCCTATCTGGGAAGATATGTTATGGGCGGCAATCTTTCCGTTCGGCTGAATAAGCATTAATTCAGTATAAATATCGGAACCATCAGCTATACTCTGGAGGTCAGCGGTAGCCGTCGAAAGCATTGACGGATGGAACTCTGTTGTTGAAATCTGTTCCTCAAGTTTTTTTATTGTTATATTAGACAGGGACTTAGATGCACTTTTAAAGTTGTCCAAGTAGGCTTTTTTAAGATCAACATAGGATAAAATCATGTTTATGACTAAGAAGATGCCGGCAACTATTATGCCCGGAATCAGCAGTTTCCATTTCAGTGGTAATTTTATTTCCATTCTGCTCCTTTCAAAATTTTCTCCCATATTATTCTAACCTGATTTTTTGTATTATTCAAATCTTTATTGTTATCAATCACAAAGTCGGAAAGTTTTTTCTTTTCTTCAAGCAGCATTTGGGAGTCAATCATGCTGTTTGCAATCCCTTCTGAAATTTTATCCCTTTCAATTAATCGCGTTATCCTTGTCTTTTTGTCTGCATAGACCAGCACCACCGGACTGATCCAGGCCTGCATCCCAGCCTCAAAAAAAAGGGGTATGTCAAGCACCAGGTATACGGTGCCTTTCTCCCTTTCTTTTTCTATTGCTTTATTAAGCATCGCCGAGATAGTTGGATGGATTATTTCCTCAAGGATTTGTTTTTTTTCTTTGTTGGTAAATATGATTTCTCTAATATTTTTTCTGTTTAAATTGCCGTTTTCTTCCAGAATCTCTTTTCCGAAAACCTTGACTATTTTGTTGTAGGCATCCTGTCCGGGCTCAACCGCTTTTCTTGCCAGATCATCTGCGTCTATCACTTCGGCTCCCAGTTCCTTAAGCATATAAGCTACGGTTGTTTTGCCGCTTGCTAACCCGCCTGTCAATCCTATTATTTTCATGTTGTTTCGGAACTCTCAAAATATTAGACAAAATATTAAGAAATGTCAAGAACATCCAGTACAATAATCCATTTGATAAATTATAAGTAGTAGCGCTTGTTGGTGAAAATTGTGTATAATATATCAGAGAGAGGCAAGAATGGCAAAGGGAAGCGGAAGATTTAAAAACCTTCCGAAACTAATAATGCTCCGCAGGAAAAAGGATCGCCGTCAGTTCAGAAAGGGAAAGAAGAAGTAACCAGCGCCGAAGGAATTTATATCTGCCGCCGCAGTGAAATTACCTGACAGTATCCTGAGAATACCGGAGGGGCGTTGCTATTGTGCCAGTTTCCGGTGCTCTTTCAGCATGCACCTGTCCATAACAACGAGGAGTCCAGCGGATTCTGCTTTCTTTGCTGCATCTTCATTTATTATCTCCTCCTGCATCCAGACTGCCTTAGCGCGTATTCTTATTGCCTCATCAACAATCGGCGGCACATCCCCGCTTTTTCGGAATATATCAACCACATCCACTTTTTCCGGAATGGCGGATAGAGCGGGATAGCATTTTTCTCCCAATATCTCTGTGACGTTTGGATTCACCGGGATTATTTTGTATCCCTGACGCTTCAGGTAATCTGCAACCCTGTAACTCGGCCTGTCTGCTTTTGGTGAAAGTCCGACTACAGCAATTGTCCTGAATTCTTTTAGAATTTTTGTTATCGTATCCATAATTCTATTTTAGCATAAAACAGGCCGAATGTTCAAGGCAATGGGCTAATTGCCTTGAAGGATTTCTTTAATTGTCTTTATCTTTAAAAGATTCAAGATTTCGGACCCATGCCAGTCAAACTTTACATGGTTTTGGAGATAATTTACAATCCCGTCAACCCTGGCAAGTTGTATTAACTGCTCACGCTGTTCATTGTTCATATATCCGCAGATTTTTCTAACCATCAGCCCTGTCTTTATCTCCTTTCCTATGGATTGTTTCCACTCTTTTTCGTATTTTGATAAACGCCTGGCGCTGAAACTGGCCGTTTTGAAGGCATTGATTATAGTTTTGGCTGCCATTTCAGAGCAGAGCAAGCCAAAATAGATTCCTCCCCCTGTTGTAGTCTTTACCTGCCCGGCGGTCTCACCGACAGCGAGGACTCTTTCTGCGTATGTTTTTGAAACAAGATCCTGAGCTATTGGTTTAAACATCAATCCATCAGCGTTGTCCAGGCGCGAATATCTTTTCATCATTAAATCAAAGCCGTCTCTCGGATCGCCATCTGTCATAACCCCAGCGCGGGCAACGCCTTCACCGGCTGGGACAATCCATCCAAAGCCCGAGCTGGAGATATCCGTGCTGACAAAGATATTAACGTCTTCCTTATCTGTGGTTTTTACCAGTTTCTGTGCGGCGCTTACAAAATGCTTCGGATAGCCTAACCCGGTTTTCTTTGAGAGTTCTGTCCTGACACCGGTAGCGATTACAATCATTTTTGCCATATAATAATTATTCATTTCGCGGGTTAGCGATTTAACCTCTGCGCTGTCAGCGGATATTGCCGCATCCATAACCTTTTCGCCTGTCCTTATTTCAACACCCTCAGCGAGAGCGAGCCCCATAAGATGCCTGTCAAATTTCTTTCGGTCAATTACGAGCGCAAGGGTTTCAGGATGGGTGTAGATAAAGGGTATGCCGGAGTGGGAAATAACTTTAACCCGCTGTATCTTATTAATGATTGATTCTCTGGAGAGATTGAATCTCTGAAAGAGATCGCTGCTAACAACCCCGGTGCAAAGGATGTCATTGCCTACATGATCCTTCTCCTCAAGAACCAGGACATGAAGTCCTTCTTTTGCCAGCAGCCTTGCTGTGTTCAGTCCTGCAGGTCCAGCGCCAACAACAACAACATCATACACCTTAGTAAAATCAGCCATTCAGAAAACTCCGTCCAAAAGTTGATATTAATTTTATCATATTAATGAGCGGAATGGAAAGAGAAATGAAAATTTACTGATTAACTCAAAATTTGCTTTTTCTTGACTCCCATTTACCCCTGAATGTGATCCAAAAGGAGAGAAAAATCAGTTTTAGGTCAAGGAGGAAGGATTGTTTTTTAATATACAGGAGATCGTATTTAAACTTATGCCGCCTCGGGACATCCCTGGGAGCATAAACCTGCGCTATACCGGTAAGCCCCGGAAGCACCTTAAGCCGCTTATAATATCCGGGAATATTCTCCATAGGCACTGACTCGCCTGTTTTTTCTTCCACTTCAATCTCGCTTGGTCTTAAAGCCCTTGGTCCCACAAAGCTCATATCGCCCTTCAGGATATTCACCAATTGCGGCAATTCATCCATTGCGGTTGAGCGCAGTATTCTACCGACGATTGTCGTCCTCGGATCATTCTCCGCCGCCTGCAATGGCCCTGTGTTCTTCTCGGCATCCTTTATCATAGAGCGGAACTTCATTGCCTTGAATATCCGGCCGTCTTTTCCTATTCTCTCCTGCGGGTAAAACAGTGGAAAACCGTCCTCAAAGAGGATTGCTATTGAAATAATAAACCAGAGCGGGGAAGATATAATCAGCCCGATCATGGAAAATGCAAAATCAAATGGACGCTTTAGGAAAAGCAATTTCATAATTATCTGTATGCCTCAGACAATTGCCGGCGCAAATTTTATTAAGAACCGGTTAATCTATTGATGATCTTGAGATATCTTTCAGAGATAATGCTCCAGTTGTACTTTTCTTTTAGAATCTTTTTGTAGAATTCAGCCCTTTTTACTGAGATTCCATCGGCTGGATTTTTCTCTAAAAGATTTATTAAATCTTTCAGTTCCTCTTCGTTTTTAAAATAATATCCATAGGATTCCACTACCTCCCTGTTATACGGGACATCGTAGCACAGAATAAGATTCTCGCTTGCGATAGCTTCCAGCAGGGAAGGATTTGTCCCGCCGACGCTGTGCCCGTGGATGTGAGCAAAGGCGTTTTTTCTTAACGCAAAAAGCTTTTCCCTGTCGTAAATCGGTCCTGTGAATATGACCCGTTTATCCGCCGAATGCTCCATGGTTTCCGGAGGAATCGTATCGCTTACGACCACCAGTTTTTTGTCGGTATCGGAATTCAATAACCCATTTATAATCATTGAAAAATTATTCTCCGGCACAAACCTGCCGACGGCAAGATAATAGGTTTTTTGAGAAAGATTAAATTCTTCTTTCAATTCTGTCCAGTTCTTTTCTGTAAAACTGCAATTCTCTGAACCGTATGGAATATATACAGACTCCTTTTGATATTCGGATGTTATATATTCGCCGATTGCTTTTGAATCCGCAATAATTACATCAGCGAATTTGACGCTGAAGAATTCCAGGGTTTTGAGTCCATAACTCAGTATTTTATTCCACCTTGATCTTGCCCATTCAATGCCATCAAAACTCAGGATAATTTTCTTGTTAAAGAGCCTGGGAAGCCATAACAGTGCGCCGCCGGTGGTGCTTATCCCTATTATTATGTCGACCTTTTCCATAAAGGTTGCATGAAGCAGAGAAAGAGAACTTAGCAGCAATTTTTCAAGGGATGGAATTTTTAAAGTCGGTATGAAAACTCTTTTTATGCCCCTGTGATTGAATGGTTCATTCTTTAAGTGGGACATACAATAGACCACTGTCTCAATATTGCTTTTGGATAATTCCATTGCTATTTTTTCTGCAAATGTTTCGAACCCGCCGTACCGCCCCGGGATACCTCTTGAGCCGATAATTGCAAGTTTAGTCGGTTTTTCTGGCATGAAAATTCTCTATAGTTTTTTTATAAATATCCAAAAGCATATCGTAATTTTTTCCGGGGGTGTATTTTGTTTCATATTCCTTGCGCGCTCTCTTTCCCATAAGTATTGCTTCGCTTGGATTCTCCCAGAGCCATTTGATTTTTTTTGCAAGTTCGCCTGGATTCCCTGCCTCAAAAAGCAAACCGGTTTCACCATCCTTAACCAAGTCTGCCATAGCGCCGAGGTTTGATGCAATTACCGGTTTGCTGCACGCAAAGGCTTCAACAATTGTAAGACCGAATGTCTCATACCAGAGAGATGGCATTATCATGAACCTTGCATTATGCAGCAATTTTATTGCTTCTGAATGTGACTGCATGCCCAGAAATTCAATATTTTTTAATCCCAGGCTCCCTGCTAAACTTTTAAATTCGTCCCGTTGATGACCATCTCCGAGGATTTTTAATGGGATATCTTTTAGTTCCTTCAATGCCGTCAATAGAATCTGAACGCCTTTCTCAAAACTCAAACGGCCCATAAAAATTGCGTAACTGCTTTTGTCAGAATAAATATCATGGGAACCAGCCAGAAAATTGGGCTTTACGACTATCTTGTTCTCCGGAAACCCGAACTCAATAAATTTTTTCCGTTCAGACTCTGTCAGGCATATAAAAAAATTAACCTTTCTCTTCCAGGTGCCGATTAATTTGTGAAACCACAGAATCAGAGCCACGATTGATGATTGAAACCGGGAGTTTTTGAAGCATCCATATTTTACACCTTTCCATAAACCGTCTTTTGCGCATTCCTCGCAAATACGGCCATCCCTGAAAAAAAATGCTATAGGGCATAAGAATCTGAAATCATGAAGGGTCTGAACAACTGGTATGCCCATCTTATAACAGGCATAATATGCGGACGGTGAAACCAGAGGAAATATATTGTGAAAATGAGCAACATCGGGCTTTTCTTTCAGGATTATTTTTTTAATATCCCTGTATGATTTTATAGACCAGATCGCTTGAATAAACATCGGTATCTTTTTGATCAAAGATGCGTTAAAAAGTTCGTCGTTATATCTTTTATAGACAACGACTTTGTGCCCTTTATCCTGAAGAAGCGACATTTCATTTTTAAACACCGAATCATCCCCGCTCGGCGCACCGGTGCGGTGATAATTATGCAGAAGGAGGATTTGCAT
>Ga0209619_10000433_pt1 | contig 29204 bp, 23 predicted proteins | sample Rifsed16ft3_FD_184011 | JGI IMG/M metagenome (GOLD analysis project Ga0209619, IMG submission 184011) | Soil microbial communities from Rifle, Colorado, USA - sediment 16ft 3 (version 2) | ecosystem: Environmental > Terrestrial > Deep subsurface > Rock core/Sediment | place: Rifle, Colorado... | reverse complement strand
CCGCAGCTCGCGCCGTCCCCAGCGGCCGCGTCCTCGTTAGCATGCCTCAAGTGCGCAGCCCCGCAGCCCGCGCCGGGGCGGTTCTGCGTTCGTTGCGGATCCCCGATGACGTCACGGTAGCGTCGCGAACCCCGCCTCCCGGAAGTTCGCGTCGAAGGTAAGGGCCTTTCGGATCCCAAGGTTCCCCATGAGCACGAACGACGTGCAGTCCGTGAAGGACCATCCCTTGTCCGCCCGCTGGACGAAGAGCTTCCAAGCGGCTCGGAAGACAGGCGTCTCGACGCGCACGAGTCGCAGGTTGCCCGAGTCCAAGATCGCCTGGCCCGCCGCGGCCGCGAGTTCGTGGCGGCCCGATCGGACGAGGAGGGCCGTCACGGCCTCGTCGAACACGTAGTCGCTCAGGACAATCCGAAAGGCGTCCGGACCCGCGCCCTTCTGATCTCTCACGAAGGCGATCGCGGCCCGGTGGTCCCGGTCCCGCACGTTGAACCGGGCCACGAGGAAGCTCGAATCCGCGAAAGCGTATTCGGCCATCTACTGCCGCCCGTAGAGGAGGCGGTCGAGGCCCCGGGCGTCCGTCCGCCCCGCGTCGAAGACGAGGGCCGTGTCGTAGAACGGGTCCTCGGCGAGGTCCGGGGCGTCGGCCGAGAAGGCGTCCGCAAGGGCCGCGCGGTTCCGGAGGGCGAACTCCGCGAGGGCGGCCACGGTCTCTCCCTGGGAGAGCCTGCGCCCGAGGGTCTTCTCAAGGATCTCCGCGGCCCGCCGGACCGCGTCCTTCTGGTCGGGGGTGAGTCGAAGCGTCGTCATGCGTATACACGTATACGCTCGTACGTATATGACAGTTCCGCACTCCTCCGGGAATCGGATTGGCGCGCCCAAGAGGTGGATCGGCCTTTGCTCCCGCCGTCGTCCCACTCCCATCCGCACGCAGGCGCAGGCCCTAATACGAGCGTGAGGATTCGCCCGCACATGCCGCCCGGTCCTGCGGACGCTCTCCGTCGACTCCTCCTGCCGATCGAGCTCGCGGAGGCGGAGCTCCACATGAAGCCAGCCGCCGCGGTCATGGCCCTCTTGCGCGAAGGCCCGAAGGGCCTCGAGATCCTCCTCGCCCGGCGGATCGCGAGGGAGGGGGATCCATGGTCGGGGCAGGTCGGCCTCCCGGGAGGGAGGCACCGGCCGGCCGACGGGGCGATCCTCGAAACGGCCTTGCGGGAGACAAGGGAGGAGGTCGGGCTCGACCTTCGCGGCTCGGCCGACGTCCTCGGCCACATGCCCCCGCGGGCCCCTGGGAATCGTCTTGAGATGCTCGTCGTGCCCTACGTCGCCCTCGCCCGGCGTCCGCTCGAGCCGTCCCCCGGCCCCGAGATGGCTTCGGCGTTCTGGTGCGCCCTCGCGGACCTGCCGCCCACACGGACGACGGCCGTCGTCCCGACGATCCTCGGCGAGCTCACGGTGCCCGCGTTCGTCCACGGGGGCGAGGTCATCTGGGGCTTCACGTACCGCCTCCTCGAGGAGCTCCTCGTGCTCCTGGGCCTCAGCGCGTAGGCGGCTTGGGCGGGCCCGGCGGACCCCGGACGACCCGGCGGATGACGAGGGGCCGTCCCGCGTCGGGGATGTCCGTCAGGTCGACGGGCGGGTTCTCGATTTGCCCGAGAAGTTCGGGGACGTTCGCTCGGACGGCCGCGGACCGCTGCGCGGCGACGCGCGCGTCGTCGATCGCCTTCCGGAGGGCGACGGCGGCGAGGACCTCCTTCTCCGTCGGCCTCGGCGTGAGGACCACCTCGTGGTGGGCCTCCACGCCCTTCGGCGTGCCGTCGTCGAGGGGCTGTCCGCACTCGGGGCAGAGGATCAGGTCCCCGCGGACCTTCGGCCCGCGAAAGGAGAATGCGAGGCGGGCGACTTGCAGGAGGAGATAGAGGATCGTCGTCAGGACGACGTACGCCGCGGGGTCCGTCGGCCGGGGCGCGGAGCCGTCGAAGTACAGGACCTCGTGGTTGTAGAAGAGGGCCGCCGCGATCGCCGCGATCCCGAGGAGGAGGACCTCCTTCAGGGCGACGTGGGCCAGCCAACTCCGCCTCGCGTTCACGCGCGTCCTCCGCGGAGGCCCAGGCGGCGGCCGCACCGCCCGAAACCCCTTCTCCGCCGGAAGAAAGGGCCCGAATCCCAGATATACCTTCGCCTCCCGGCGCCCCGGGGACGTCCTATCAAAAGTGAAAAGGAGGGGATGAAGTATATCCGGCCCCGGACATCGTGCGGAGGGACTGAATGGCCATGCAACTCAGGCCGAGGACACTCGCGGGCGGATTCGGCGCGTTCTTCCTCGTCATGGCCTTCGGCACGTGGTACTTCACCTCGTCCCTCACGACGCCGTGGTACGGCCCCGACCTGTCGCGATGGGTGTACATGGCGTACCTCGTCGCGGGGACGATCCTCCTCGCCGCGAGCGGCGCCGTCGCGGTCATGAGGTCCCAGTTCCTCGACCGCCGGATCATCGAGCTCAACGAGCAGATCGAGGCCCTCGGGGGCGTGGGCTCGCTGTCCCTCGGCGGGGACGACGCCCTGCCGCCCCCGCTGCCCGAGGAGCCCGTCCGGGACCATGTGGACCGGGACATCGACGACCTCCTCGAGAGCCTCTCCGAGATGGAGACGACCGTGGTCCAGGCCGCGGAGGCGGGGGAGCCGGACGCCCCCGCGGGGTCCCCGGCGGCCGTCGCGGAGGCGAGCCCCGCGGTCGCCGCGAGCCGCGACCTCATCACGAAGCGGGAGCGGGCCCGGCGGATGCGGAACGCGGTCCCGCGGTACCTCGCAGGGCCTGCAATCGGAGGGATTCTCGTCATGGCCGTCGCCGGCGCGATGCTCCCCGGCTCCGACGGCATGCTCCAGTCCTACTACAACCTCAACACGGCCCTCATCCTGGGGATCGGGTACTCCTGGGCGGGCCTGGGCGCGTACTTCGCGGCGACGGTCTACGCCCTCCTCAAGCAACGGTGACGCCGTACGTTACCGTTTTGTCACGGTCCGCCGGGGCGCGCGGGCCGGATTCTCATGGATAGCACGTTTCGGCAACGCCTTTAAATACGACCGACCTTGTTCCCCTACCTCGGAGGGCGCTCCGTGATCACGACCGCGGTCACTGTCACATCTACATTCCTCGCCGCCAGTTTCGGCGCCGCGGCGGTCCTGTCCCTCATCCTCCTCCTCATCGTCCGCGAGCTGTCGGGAGCCCACGCGGAGGAGTCGGGGAGCCTGCGGTCGAAGATCCTCTCCCACACCCTCCTGATCCCCATCGCGCCGCTCCTCGTCGTCTTCAGCTTCATCGTCGCCGTGAAGATCCTCGAAGTCCTCTAGGCGGTCGTTGGGCTTCGCGGGCGGCCGTCAGCCGCGCCATCCTTGCGTCGCATCCGAGAGAGATTCGATATCCTCCTTCGAGAGGCGGAAGTCGAGGGCCCCCGCGTTCTCGGCGGCCTGTCGGGCGTCCTTGGCCCCCGGGATCGGCACCGTGTCTTGCTCGATGAGCCACCGGAGGGCGACCTGGCCCCGGGTCTTCCCGTGCCGCTCGCCGATCTCCCCGAGCCGCTCGAGGACGGGCGCCGCACGGTCGAGGCGGTCCCCCCGGAAGGGTCCCACGGATCTGCGGAGCCGGTCGGGGGGTCGCGATCGGGACGTGTACTTCCCCGTGAGGGCCCCCATCGCGAGGGGCATGTACGCGACGAGCGTGACCCCGAGCTCCCGGCACGCGCCGAGCACGCCGTCGACCTCGGGTTCCCGATGGAGGAGGGAGTACTCGACCTGGTTCGAGGCGAGGGGGATCCCTCGCTCCGCGAGGGCCGCGTGGGCCTGGCGCATGTGCTCCGCGGAGAAGTTCGAGACCCCGACCGCGCGAGCCTTCGACGCGTCGACGGCGTCCGCGAGCCGGTCCATGAGGGCCCCGACCCGCATCCCCGGGGTGTGAAAGTGGATCTGATAGAGGTCCACTCGTTTCCGGCCGAGGCGGGCGAGGCTCCGGTCGAGGGCGCGGGGCAGGCTCCTCGCGGTCCGGGGCGGGAACGGGGCGAACTTCGTCCCGACGACGAGCTCCCTCCCCCGGGCCAGGACCCCGAGCCTCCGCTCCGACGTCCCCCGGCCGTACATCTCCGCGGTGTCGAAGAGGTTCACCCCGGCCGCGAGGCTCGTCTCGAGGGCCCGGGCCTCCGCGTCCGGCCCGTGGGCGCCCCCGTAGATCCGGGTCTTCCCGCCCCACGTCATCGTTCCGACGCCGATGCGCGACACGTGGACGTCGGACTTCCCGAGCCGAACGAGGTCCTCCACGTCTCCCCACCGTCGCGCGACGCGAACGGACGCGCCGCAGGTGCGGAGGGCGGCCCGCCCTTTTCACCCTTCGGGATTCCCGAGGGCGAGGCCTCCGTCCCCCGAGCGGGGGTCCCTCACCCGATCAGGAAGGGCGCGAGGAGATAGAGGACCACGTTGCCGAGGGTGTGGCTCCCGATGGCCCCCCAGAGGGACCTCGTCCGGATCACGGCCCCGCCGTAGAAGAGCGCGACGCCGAAGACGAACGCGAGGTCCGCGGGGGACCGGAAGAAGATGTGGAGGGCCGTGAACGCGACGCTGACGAACATCAGACCGGCCGTCGTCCCGAGGCCCTCGATCGCCCGCCGCATGAGGATCCCGCGGAAGATGAGCTCCTCCGACACCCCCGTCGCGAGGAAGATCACGAGGGTCGCGCCGACGACCGCGGGGAGGGTGAGTTCGGAGATCCACGGCTCGGGGCGCAGGATGTAGTACTCGACGACGCCGAGGGGGAGGCCCGTGAGGGCGATGGCGGCCTGCACGGGCCAGTCCCGGAGGGGCGTGAGGACCCCGAGGTCCCGGGGCCGGATCCGCTGGACGTAGGCCACGGCCGCGATCGACACGAGGAGGGGCGCGCTCACGAGGGCGAGCCGCACGAGGGTGTCGCGCGGGAGGATCTGCCCCGGGAGGGGCGGGAGGGCGAGGGAGTACACCCGGATGAGGGACGCGAGGCTCAGGGCCGTGAGGAGGGCGCCGAGGGTCGCCTGCCTCGGCTGCACGACGACCCCGTGGATGAGGAGGGCGAACACGAGGAGGATGTGGACGGCGAGCCCCGCCTCCTCGATCGACGCGGACCGCACGCCGTCCCCGTACGCGATGAGGGACTCCGCGAGGACGAGGAGGACGAGGTAGCCGGACAGCACCGCGGGCACGGGGATCCTCGGGGTCTGGGTCCCTGTCGCGGTCGCCGTCGCCATGCCCGGCCTCCTACGGGGGGACCGCCTGCAGGTCCACGGGCTCCGCCTCCATGGGCGCCCGCCCCGCCCACCACAGGATCGGCATCTCCGCCGCCTGTCCGATGACGTACGCGTACGCGAGCCCCGTGATGTCCATCGTGCCGAGCAGGACGTACCCCGCCCCGAGGGTCACCCCCGTTGCGACGATCGCGGCCGCGATGAGGGGGAGCACCTGCTTGCGGATCCGCACCCGCGTCCCGAACAGGCCGTTGAGGAACACGGGGATCGAGGCGAAGCTCAGGATCCGGAGGGGCGTGATCCCCGCCTCGACGATCGCCGAGACGCCGGTCCCGGAGTTGAACAGCTCGAGGATGATCTCCGCGGCGAACCACATCCCCGCGATCCCCGGGACGAGGAGGGCGAGGGACAGGAGGACCGCCTTGCGCTCGTCCCGCGCGCGGCGCGCGTTCGCCTGGGACGCCTCCGCGAGGAACGACGTCATCGTGGCCCCGGGGATGATCCAGAGGAGGCCCGCGATCGTGAACGCGGCATAGAAGTACGCGGCCCGCTCGGCCCCCGCGGGGAGGACCCGCACGATGAGGAGGGGCAGGAGGAGGGTCGACCCGCTCCCGATGAGCCCCGCGACCCAGTTCCCCACGCTGAAGCCGAACATCGGGCGCACGCGGCGGCGGCTGAGGCGGGGACGCGGGAAGTACCCGTCGAGGACCCGCGGGAGGAACAGGAAGCCCGTCGCGAGGACGGAGATCCCGAAGGCCACGGCGATGGAGAGGTACGCCCCCATCCGCCCGCCGAGAGGGCCCGTGAACCAGACGACGAAGACGAGGGGCAGGGGGATCTTGACGAGGCCGAAGAGGACGCTCCTCCACGTGGCCACGTCCGCCCGGCGCAACGCGACGACGGTACTGTCGAGGATCGGGGCGAAGGAATAGGCCATCCCCGTGAGGACGATCAGGACGACGTATACGGGGTGCTGGATGAACGCGAGCTCGGGCGTCCAGAGGCCCGCCCCGAGGACGAACGCGAGGGCGAGGATCCCCCCCAGGAGACCGGAGATGGAGAGGCACGAGTTCACGAGGGCCTTCCGGTCGTCCGTCTCGGGGAGGAACCGGATGATCCCGACCCCGAGGCCGAGGTGCGCGAAGCCCGACAGGAACGTGACCGTCTGGAGGAGGGTGAGCCCGTACCCCGCGTCCGCGGGCCTGTACACCCGGTAGAAGACGACCCAGAAGAAGAACCCGAGGCCGATCCCGATCACGGAGGAGAGCATGATGAAGAACGCGTTCCGGTACAGGGGCCCCTTCGCTTCCCCCCAGAGCCGCCCCGCGAGCTTCTGCACGCGCCCCGGTGTCCCTTCCACAGGCCCTCGTCCTCGGACGCGCGCGACGAACCCTCGGAACGGGATAAAGGCTTCGTCCCGCGCGGTCAGTCGAGGGGCCTGAGGACGCCGTCCTCGAGGGCGTACCGCGTCCCGGCGATCCCGCGGGCGTCGGCGTCGTGGGACGCCATGACGACGGCCGCGCCGAACGACGTCCGCGCGCGCTCGAAGGCTCCGAGGACCGCGGCCGTGCCCTTCGCGTCGAGGGCCGCCGTGGGCTCGTCCGCGAGGAGGACCCGGGGCCCGTTCGCGAGGGCCCGGGCGACGGCGGCCCGCTGGCTCTCCCCCACGCTGATGGCCCCCGGGCGGCGGGATGCGAGGCGCTTGAGGTCGAACGCCTCGAGGAGCTCCGCGACCCGGGCCTCGTCCGGCTTCCGCGCGAGGCGGAGCGGGAGGGCCACGTTCTCCGCGACGGTCAGGTCGTCGATCAGGTTGTGGGTCTGGAAGACGAAGCCGAGCTCGTGGAGGCGGACCTTCGCCAGCTCTGACTCGCGGAGGCCCGTGATCTCGCGGCCCCCGAGCGTGACGGTCCCGCGGGTCGGCGCGTCGAGCCCGCCCAGGATCGACAGCAGGGTGGTCTTCCCGCTCCCATTCGCGCCCCACAGGAGGACGCCCTCCCCCGCGGAGACGTCGAGGGATAGGCCGCGGAGGACGTCCCCCCGGGCGTCGTAGGACTTCCACAGGCCCCGCGCGGCGAGGACGGCGCCCGCCATCGCGCGGCCATCGCGGGCCGCGGGGAAAAGCTTTCCCGAGGTGTAGACCGTGCGCCGCGATAGGGCCGCGGTACGTGCGCGTGGGGTCCGTCGACAGGCCTCCCGGAGGCCTGTCGTTGTCAATTCCTATCCTATCGACAGCTTTTTCACACCCTCCCTCTATGCCGCCTTCGCGGTACGGGATGCACGCCGCACTATCGACGCCCCCCATTCCCAGGGAGGGAACCCCTTGAGCTACGATGAGGACACAAGACTAGGACGCCGGACGCTCCGCCTCGTCCCGGCGATCCTGATCGCGATCGTCATGCTGGTCGGAGCCGCCCAGGCGAGCTTTTGGACGACGGGCCGCGCGCAGACGTCTGCCGCGCCGGTCCCGACGCCCCTCGCCGACGCGGACGCCGACGGAATCCCCGACTACGTGGAAGACCAGGTCTACGGCACGGACCCCGCGGACTCCGATACGGATGGGGACGCCCTCCCCGACGGGGAGGAGGTCCTCTGGGGCGGGGACCGCTTCCAGACGGACCCCCTCGACCCCGACTCGGACGGGGACGGCCTCGACGACTTCGAGGAATGGTCCCAGGGGACGAGCCCCGTGTTCGCGGACACGGACCGGGACGACCTCAGCGACTACGACGAGGCGGTGACGTACGGCACGGACCCCCTCGACGAGGACACGGACGACGACGGCCTGCCGGACGGGCACGAGCGCATCTACGTCTCGACGAGCCCGGCCTCATACGCGTGGATCGACCCGACCTCCGGGGACCACGTCCTGTCGGGCTGCAACAACTGCTGGGAGGAGTACGAGATCCCCTTCGAGTTCATCTACATGGGCGAGGGCTACACGAACCTCCGCCTCACGGACAACGGATACTTCACGTTCGCCCGCGCGGGCGGCTCCCTCGCGGACGCGATCAGCGTGAACGGCGACATCCCCTCGGGCGCGTGGCCCGACAACGCCGTATACGCGTACTGGGACAGCCTCACGACGGCGTGCTTCGGGCCCGACGCCCACGTGTACGTCCTCGTCCAGGGGGCGGAGCCCGACCGCCAGGTCATCGTGGCCTGGGTCAACGTCGGGCACACCTCCGCGGGCTGCGGGAACCGGGGATCCTTCGAGGTCGTCCTCACGGAATCGGACATGTCGATCAAGCTTCAGTACCAGGACACGGACTTCGGCCTCTTCGGGGTGAACCAGGGCCGGAGCGCGACGGTCGGGATCGAGAACGACCGCGGGAACCGCGCGGTCCGCTTCTCCTACAACGACGGCGCGGGCCCGATCACTTCGGGCCTCGCGATCCTCTTCTCCGCCCCCGCCGTCGGCGTGGGCCTGGATCCCCTCGACGCGGACTCCGACGGGGACGGGCTCCTCGACGGCTTCGAGGCCTGGGTCCTCGACCTCGACCCCCTCGATGCGGACACGGACGGGGACGGGATCGGGGACGGCGAGGAGGCGACCCTCGGGTCCGACGGCTACATCACGTACGCGTGGACGACGGACACGGATGGGGACGGGCTCGACGACGATGCGGAGATCGCGGCCCTCACGAGCCCGGTCCTCTCCGACACGGACGGGGACGGGATCGACGACGACTTCGAGCCGGGTCTCCTCACGAACTCGCGGAACGTGGACACGGACGGGGACGGCCTCACGGACTCCTTCGAGCTCCTCCTCGGCACGAACCCGACGATCGTGGACACGGACGGGGGCGGGAAGCCGGACGGGATGGAATGGGTGAACAGCCGGTACGGGGCCTGCGTGTGCAACCCGACGTTCGCCCCCGACGACGCCGCCTTCACGCCCACGGACCCGGACTCGGACCGCCTCGACAACGTCGCGGAAGGGAACGCGGGCACGAGCCCGATTGTCGCGGACACGGACGGGGACCTCCTGAGTGACCTCCTCGACCTCGGCTACGAGTTCTGGTTCGGGAACAGCGCGACCTCGTCCGACACGGACGGGGACGGGATGACGGACTTCGAGGAGCTGACCCTCGGGAACGACGGGATGTTCACGTTCCCGAACTCGGGCGACTCCGACGGGGACGGGGTCCCCGACCTCGCGGAGATCGACATGGACCTCCAGCCGCGCTACGGGGACACGGACCGGGACGGCTGGGGCGACGGGGAGGAACTCTTCAGCCCCCTGGACCCCCTCTACCAGGACAGCGACCGGGACTTCTGGGGCGACGGCGGGGACACGAACCCGGCCCTCGCGGACTCCGACGGGGACCTGCTCACGGATGCCCTCGAGGCGCTCTGGTTCAACACGGACCCGGATTCGATGTGGACCGACGGGGACGACCTGCCGGACGGGCAGGAGGTCCGCCTCTTCGACTCGGACCCCCTCTTCACCGACTCGGACCGGGACGGCCTGTCGGACGACGAGGAGTTGGGTTTCGGCACGGAGGCGACCGTCGTGGACACGGACGGGGACGGCCTTGACGATGACGACGAGTGGAACTCCGGGACGGACCCGCTCCGGGCGGACACGGACCGGGACGGCGCGTCGGACGCGGACGAGGAGAACGTCTACCCGACGGACTCCCAGAGCTGGTCCGTCGACGGGGACCTCCTGTCCGACGGCGAGGAGATATTCCAGTCGGGGACGAACCCCCGCTGGGCGGACTCCGACGTCGACGGATATGCGGACCACGTCGAGGTCTGGAACGGCTTCGACCCCCTCGACCCCCTGGACCCCGTGGCCTTCGCCGATGCCGACGGAGACGGGCTCTCCGACGCCGCGGAGGCGACCGCGCGGACGGACTCGAACAACCCCGACTCCGACTTCGACGGCGTCGGGGACGGCCTCGAGCTCAACATGGACTGGGACCCCCTCACCGCGATCATCGACACGTCGGACCCCCTCACGATCGACACGGACGGGGACTGGCTCCGGGACGGCGTGGAGTGGGGCCTCGGGACGGATGCGACGAACCCCGACTCCGACGGGGACGGGATGGCGGACGGCGAGGAGATCTTCGCCTTCGGGACGGACCCGGTCATGCCCGACTCCGACAACGACGGGATCGACGACTTCGAGGAGGCCTTCGCGGGGGCCGACGGCGCCTTCACGGACCCGCTCGATGCCGACTCCGACGACGACGGCCTCGGGGACGCCGCGGACCTCCTCCGCGGGGACCCGATGCTCACGGACACGGACTTCGACATGCTGTGGGACTCCCAGGAGATCTACTCCTTCGGCACGAACCCGCGGATCGGGGACACGGACGGGGACGCCCTCACGGACTCCTTCGAGCTCGCGTTCTTCTTCGGGTTCTGGATCCCGGACCCAACCCTCGCGGATACGGACGGCGGCGGCGCGAACGACGCCCAGGAGTTCCTCGCGCCCTTGCTCCTCCGGACGTTCCCGTGGCCTCACCCGTGGCGGGCCTCCGACGACGCCGCGTTCCTCGTCACCTACCAGGACGCGGACATGGACGGCCTCAATGACGACGAGGAGAATGACACGGGGGCCGACGGGTACGTGACGGACTGGTCCGACCCCGACACGGACGGGGACGGCCTCGACGACTTCTACGACCTCTTGGCCTTCTTCTTCGGCGGGGATCCCACGGACGAGGACGTCGACGACGACGGCCTGTGGGACGGCGAGGAGGCGACCCTCGGGACCGACGGGCACGTGACCTACGGCTTCGCGCCCGACTCCGACGGGGACCAGCTCGACGACTACAACGAGAGCGTCGTCGGGACTCACCCCCGCCTCTGGGACACGGACGGGGACGGCATCACGGACGGCAACGAGCTGGCCCTGGGCCTCGACCCCCTGTCTCCCGACGCGGACATGGACGGCCTCACGGACCCCGCGGAGTTCTATGGTTTCAGGACGAACCCGCGCCGCGCCGATACCGACGGCGACGGACTCCTCGACGGCGAGGAGGTCAGCACCTACGGGACGAGCCCGTTCCAGCGGGACACGGACGGCGGGGGCCTCGAGGACGGCGTGGAGATCGGCCTTCGACCGCCGCTGGACCCTAACGACCCCCTCGATGACACGGTCGACTCCGACAACGACGGGATCGGGAACGCGGACGAGCTCGACGTGTACGGGACGGACCCCTACGACACGGACTCCGACAACGATGGTCTCCTGGACGGCGACGAGGCCCTGCGGGGCACGAGCCCGACGGCCGCGGATTCGGACGGGGACGGCGTCCTCGACGGCGCGGAGGTCGCGGCGGGCATGGACCCGCTCTCCCGGGACACGGACGCGGACGGCGTGCCCGACGGCTCCGAGGCGGGCCTCGGGACGAACCCGACGGACGCGGACTCCGACGACGACGGTCTCTGGGACGGCGAGGAGACGGGCCTCGGCACGAACCCGGCGGATGCCGACAGCGACAACGACGGCCTCGACGACGGGTCCGAAGTCGATGTGATCGGCACGGACCCGACCCTCGCGGACACGGACAACGACGGCGTGGACGACCCGGACGAGATCACGGCGGGCACGGATCCCCTCAAGGTGGACACGGACGGAGGCGGCGATTCCGACGGAACGGAGCGGTCGAAGGGCACGAACCCCCTGGACCCCGCGGACGACAGCGGGCCCGCGGGCGCGAGGATGTTCAACTCGATCCTCCTGATCCTCATCCTCGTCTTCGCGGCCCTGTCCTTCCTCCTGCTGTTCATGCCGTGGTGGCGGGCCCGGAAAGGCCGGCCCCCGGCGATGGACGACGCGAGGCACGCGAGCGCGTCCGCGCCGCCGGCGGCCCCGCCCGCGGAGGCCCCGAAGCTCCCGCCCATCGAAGAAGAACTGTGAGGGCCCCCGAGGGGGCCCTCCCCTTCCCCTTTTCTTGATCGGCGAGGCGAGCAGCCGCTCTGGACAGCGGCGGCCCGCGCAAGGTTCTTACACGACGGACGACGATGGTCCCCGGCCCCGACGGCACGAGGTCTGGAACCCTGGCCGCGCCCACCGCGAAGCTCACCCAGCCGCGCATCCTGTTCGCGAAGACGCCCGAGGAGGTCCGCTCCTTCTCCGGGCGCGGCCTCGCGAAGGTCCGTGCCCTCCGCGACGCGATCGTCCGGGCGGAGGGCCCCCGGACCCTCGGGAACACCCTCGAGCCGTACGACGACCTCTCCCTCCGACTCCACGAGCTCCAGGCCCTCCCGAAGTTCCTCAGCGACGTCCACCCGGACTCGGGGATTCGGGAGGCGGGGGACGTCGCGTACCAGGCCGCGGACCGCCTCGCGACGGAGCTGAGCCTGGACCGGGAGCTCTACGAGACCTTCGCGGCCCTCGACGTCTCCTCGGAGGACGAGGCCACGCGCTACGCGGTCGCGAAGATCCTCCGGGACTTCCGCCTCGCGGGGGTGGACCGGGACGAGGCCACCCGGGCGAAGGTCCGCGCCCTCCGGGACGAGATCACGACGATCGGGCAGGAGTTCGACCGGATCATCCGGGAGGACGTCCGGTCGATCGAGGTCGACGGCCCCGAGGCTCTCGAGGGCCTCCCGGAGGACTTCGTCCGAGGCCATCCCCCCGGTCACGACGGGAGGATCACGATCACCACGAACTACCCAGACTCGATCCCTGTGTTCCGGTACGCCCGCCGGGACGGCGTCCGGAAGGCCCTCATGGCGGAGTACCTGAACCGCGGGCACCCGAAGAACCTCGACGTCCTCGCGCGGCTCGTGGCCAAGAGGCACGAGCTCGCGCGGGCCCTCGGGTACGAGAGCTGGGCGGAGTACGCGACGGCGGACAAGATGGTCGGGACCGCCCGCGCCGCGTCCGAGTTCGTCGAGAAGGTCGCCCGGACCGCGGAGGACCGCGCCCGGGTGGACTACGAGAAGATCCTCGCGCGGAAGCGGCAGGACGACCCGCGGGCGGAGCGCCTCGAGCGATGGGACCTCAACTACTACACGGAGCTCGTCCGCGCGGACTCCTACGCGTTCGACGCGAAGCGGCTGCGGCCCTACTTCGAGTTCGGGCGGGTGCGGGACGGCCTCTTCGAGATCACGGGCCGGCTCTTCGGGGTCCGGTACCTCCGAGTGACCGACGTTCGGGTGTGGCATCCCTCCGTCGAGGTGTACGACCTGTTCCAGGGCCGCCGGAGACTCGGGCGTTTCTACCTCGACCTCCATCCCCGGAAGGACAAGTACGGGCACGCGGCCGCGGTCCCCCTCGTCCTCGGGGTGCGCGGGGCCCAGCTCCCCCAGGCCGCCCTCATGTGCAACTTCCCCGACCCGCGGGCGTGGGACGGCCCCGCCCTCATGGACTTCGCGGAGGTCGAGACGTTCTTCCACGAGTTCGGGCACCTCCTCCACGTCCTCTTCTCCGGCGGCGTGCGGTGGGCGAAGAACTCCGCGGAGGGGATCGAGTGGGACTTCATCGAGGCGCCCTCCCAGATGCTCGAGGAGTGGGTCCGGGACCCCGAGGTCCTCCGGACGTTCGCCCTCCACCATGACACCCGGGAACCCGTGCCCACGAACCTCATCGGCCAGATGCGCCGCGCGGAGGCCTTCGGCCGGGCCTACGAGGTCCAGCGCCAGCTCCTGTACGCGACCCTGTCCCTGATGTACTACACGCGGGACCCTGGCGCCCTCGACACGACCGCGGTCCTCGAGGAGGCCCACGCCCGCTTCCCCCTGATCCCGCACTTCGAGGGCACGCACTTCCAGTGCAGCTTCGGCCACCTCAACGGCTACTCCGCGATCTACTACACGTACATGTGGTCCCTTGTCATCGCGAAGGACCTGTTCGGGCGGTTCAAGGCCCGCGGGTCCCTCCTCGACCCGACGGAGGCCGCGCGGTACCGGACGATCATCCTGGGCGGGAGCGAGCGGCCCGCGGCGGACCTCATCCGGGAGTTCCTCGGGCGCGACGTCGCCTTCGACGCGTTCGCGCGCTGGCTCCGCGAGGCCGGGTGAGACGTCAGCCGGGCCTCGGGAGGGTGCGGTAGTATGCGAGGGTCCGCTCGAGGCCCTCCCGCAGGGACGTCCTCGGGGAAAAGCCGAGGATGGCCATCGCCTTCTCGATGTCCGCCCGCGAGTGGCGGACGTCCCCCGCGCGGGCCTCCTTCCGGACGGCCTTGATCGGGGTGACGGTGATCTCGGACAGGAGGCGGGCCACGTCGTTCACGCTCACGGCCGAGCCCGAGCCGACGTTGATCCGCTGCCCGGCCACCTTCGCGTCCCCCGCGAGCTCGAGGGCCTCCGCGACGTCGGCCACGTAGAGGAAGTCCCGCGTCTGGTCGCCGTCCCCGTGGACCTCGAGGGGCTGTCCCGAGGCGACGGCCGCGCAGAACCGGGCGACGACCCCTCCGTACGCGGACTTGGGGTCCTGGCGCGGCCCGTACGCGTTGAAGATCCGCACGGGGACCGTCTCGATCCCCTTGAGCTGGGAGATCTCCTCGCACGCGAACTCCCCGACCATCTTCGTCGTCGCGTACGGGGACGCGGGCGCGGGCCGCATGGACTCGACCTTGGGGTTCGCCTCCTGGTTCCCATAGACCGCGGCGCTCGACGCCAAGACGACCCGCTTCGCGCCCGCGTCGACGGCGGCCTTGAGGACGTTGAGGGTGCCTTCGACGTTCGTGCGCCAGTAGTCGCGCGGCCTTTCGAGCGACTCCGCGGCGGACGTGCGGGCGGCGAGGTGGTACACGACCTCCGCGCCCGCGATGGCCTCCGCGACCTCCTTGGTCTGGAGGATCGAGGCCTTGTGGACGTGGACCTCCTGGCGGCAAGCCTCGAGGTTCCGGATGGACCCCGCGGACAGGTCGTCGAGGACCGCGACGTCGTTCCGGGCGCTCAGTCGCTCCACGAGATGGGAGCCGAGGAACCCCGCGCCCCCCGTGACGAGGACGGTCCGTCCTTCCATGGGCCCGCGCGGCACGGGGCGTTTCGACTATAAGGGTTCCGGTGGGCCGCGCGCGCGGCGCTCCTGGGCGGCGTGCGGGACGCGAGGACGCCCCGCAGCCATCAAATAGCCGTCCGGGCCATGCGGCCTCGAGGGAACCGATGGCGGGAACGGAGGGCGCGATGGCGCCTACGGCGGCGCCGATGGCAATCGGGACGAAGCCGAGTTGCTACGCGATCACGTTCGTGACCGTCGGCGCGATCCTGTGGCTCGTCCACGGGGTCCTCATGCTCGTGGGCCTCGTGTCGATCGTGTCGATCCCCTTGGGTGCCGTGGGAGGCGACCCGACGGCCGCGTTCGCGGCGGCGGGCGCCCTCCTCGCGGCGACCGCGGTCGTCTTCCTCGCGTCCGTGTTCTTGGCGACCGCGATCATCCCGAGCGCGAAGGCGCAGGGCCGGGCGGCCCCCGGAGCCGGGAACCCGGTCCTCGCGGGGGTCCTGTTCCTCCTTTTCGCGGCGATGGCCGGCGTCGCCCTCGCGGCAGGGATCGTCGCCTCGGGCGTCGTCGTGACCCTGGACCTCGCCACGCTCCTCGTGATGGGGCAGGTCGTCTTCGCGGCCTGGGCCGGTTCCGCGGTGGTCCTCGCCCTCACGGGGGTTCTCGCGCCCCGCGCGTGCACGACCCTCGGCCTCATCCGCGTGGACGGCCGGCCCCTCCTCGGGAAGCCGTTCCTCGCGTTCGCGATCGTGAGCGCGGTTGGCGTCCTCATGCTTGTGGTCCCTTTGCTCCTCACCTTCGGGGGCGCGGGGATCGATGCGTTCGCGATCGTCGCGATCGTCGGGCTCGTCCTCACCCTCCTCGTCGTCCCGGTCCTGGAGATCGTCGTCTTCCTCCTGATCCTCCTCGCGGGCCTCCAGGCGCGGAAGGCCGTCAGGCCCTCGTAGGGCCCGAGTCCCGGCCGTGGAGACGTCCCCGGGCTGCCGCGCGACGCAGAGGAGCGTATCGCGGCCGATCGTCCGGAGCCCCTTTCCCTCGAGGGTCGGGGACGAGGTCTGCATGACTGCATCGATCGCGTCGAGCGTCCCCGCGAGGAGGTCCTCCTCGACGCCCCGGGTGCCGTCTGCGGCTTCGTGGACGTCGGCGCCCGCGTCTCGGAGGAACTCGCCGGATCGCTCGGGTCTCGCGTTTTCCAGCCGAACGGGTGCGCTGCGAGGGGCCTCACGTCACGTCCAGGCTCGCGCGGCCCGACGCGGACCCGTGTTGCGCCTCGACGACGTACCGCCCGGGCTGCGGAGGCGCCACGGTCTCCCATGTGAACATGCCGCGGCGATCCGTCGAGGCCGTCCCTTCCCGGACCGCGGTCCCGCCCAGGTCGAGGAGCCGGAGGCTCACGGGACGCCCCGCCCTCTCGGACGATGTCAGCTCGCCTTCCACGGAGACCTTCGTCCCGCCCGACGTCGCGGCCGGGGTCACGGCGATGGCGAGGGATTCCGGCCGCTCAATCCGCGACCCGAGGCGGTGGGGCCCGCGGTGCAGGATGATCGGACGCTTCCCCGGGTCCACGGCGACCTCGAGGACCTCCCCGAGGAAGCCCGTGTGGGCGCCGAGGGGGATCTCCCGGACGAGCCGGCATTCCGCCCGCAGGACGGAGCCGGCCAAGAGGGGCGCGCGGATCCGGTTCGCGGGGATCGGCTCGAAGAGCTCGCTCGACAGCTTGTCCGTCTCCCGTTTCGTGAAGTGCCCCGCGAAGCTCATCGCGGTCACCTGCTCTTCCGACGCGAGGTTCACCCCGAACTCCCTCGTCTCGCGGATGAGGGTGTGGGTCGCGTTCGACCCCTCGACGACGACGAGGATGAGGAAGGGCTCGTGGGACACGAGGTACGTCCACTCCGCGGCCATGACGTTGGGCCCGTTCGGGCCTCGCGTCGTGATGAGGGCGACGGTCGTCGCGAAGGACCGGAACGCCTCCCGAAGCTGCGCGGGCTCGGACATGCGAGCCCTCCCGACACGTCCGTCGCCTATACCGTTTCGCGAGGGGGAAAAGCCTCGGCGCGGGCCGGGCTCAGCCTCCCTGCGTCGGGGCCGCCCCGTGGCGCAAGAACGAGCGGAGGGCAGCCCAGGAGCGGATTCCGTGGGCCCGGGCGAACAGGACGAGGACGATCAGGCCGGCGACCTCCCCCGCCTGGACGTAGGGGTCGCGCAGGAGGACCTCGAGGAACCCCTCGAGGTCGGGCCCCCCGGGCGGGAAGGACCAGCCGAGGGCGGGCCACAGGACGACAGAAGGCTGCTCCCAGATCCGGTCGAGGAGGAGGTGGGTGAGGATCCCGATTCCGACGGAGAACAGGAGGCGGGCCCTCGGCACCGCGCTCGCCGCGAGGACGACCCCGACGAAGAAGAGGGTGTGGGCCCAAAGCCGCGCGTCGAGGTCGAGGAGCGCGCCGAGGGGCTTGTCGATGAGATCCGGGAGGAGGGCCCCGAAGAGGACGAGCCGGTAGTCGACGGTCCCGGGCCGGCGGTACGTCGCGAGCCACGCGATCCCGAGGCCGAGCCCGAGGTGGCCGAGGACGTACATCCGGCGACCCGAAGGTCGCGGGGGAGATGACCCTTGCGGCCTGGTTCTCGCAGCGACACGGGACTAGGAAGGTGATCGGCCGTTTCGCGCGCTCCGGATCGCCCGCGTGCTGTCGAGACTACTGGGGCCGATCCGCTCCCGGAACTCGTCCATGCGGCGTGCGGCGGCGAGGGCCGTTGGCCGTTCGACCGGGGTCCGAGGCCGTTCCTCAAGGTCGAGACGTCTCCGGATGGCCTCCCCGGGCGAGCTCGGGCAAGTTGAAGTCCGGGAACCGGTCCATCCGGCGCTTCGCCTTCGCGTCGACGGGGATTCGGAAATCGACCCTGGGATGCCATGCGGCCTTGGATACGCAAGGGTTCTGCGGCACTGCACAGCTTCCGATGAGGCGCGCATCCTCCGCCAACGTTTATCGGCGCGGCCTCCTTTCCCGCGTGGAGGGACGCATTGGGGAGACCCATCCTTCGGCTGGCCATGCGCCTCACGCGGCGGACGCGCACGACCGCGTGGGCCGTCGCCTTCGCGTGCATGGTCCTCGTGGGCTCCCTCGCCCTCGTGGATGGCCTGCGCGCCGGGGCCGACTCCGTCGCAGGCCGGTTCGAGACGGGCCCCGCGGTGTACATCCGTGGGACGGACCTGCTCGAGAGCCGGATCCCCCTCGACGGCCTCGCAGGCCTTCCCGACGGGACGGAGGCCCTCCGCGTTCGTGCCGGGGTCCTGGAGATCAACGGCCTTCGACGGGACGTCATCGTGGGATCCGAGGCCCGGCTCGTGGGCGGGACCTGGTCCACAGCCTACCCGACCTCCTCCTCGGACCTGTCGATCGATGTGGGCCTGCAGGCCGCGATCGAGGCAGCCTCGGGCCGGCCGCTCGAAGCGGCCGCACAGCTGACTCTCTTCAGCGCACCGCCGATGAACGTGTCCGTCGTCCCGCCTCCGCCGGTGTCCCTTGAACTCCTGCCCGACTCCTGGGCCTGGGCGCGGCCCGAGCTCTTCGCGGCGTCGGGCCTTGCCGAGGGCCTCCCGGTCCAGGCCCTCGTCTCGGACGGGCCCCTCGACCCGTCCCTCGTGAGTTCCCTCGGCCTCTCCCGGCTCGAGGTCCTCGGAGCGGTCGCGTTCTTCCGCGGCGGCCTCGAGGAGGCGGGGTCCGCGCTCTCGACCCTCGCGCTTCTCATCGCGGTCGTGATCGGCCTGCTCGTCTACAGCGCGATGTCCCTCGAGGTCCACGGCCGGGCCGCGGAGATCCGGACCCTGCGGAGCCTCGGGGCAGGCCCCGCCTCCGTCGCGGGGATCTACGAAGGCCAGGCGCTCACCCTCGTCCTTCTCGGCGCGGGTCTCGGATCCGCCTTGGGCGTCGTCGTCGCCCATGCCGTCGTCTCCTTCGCACCCCTCCTCGGCCTCCCGAACGTCGTCCTCCTCGGACCGCCCGTCGGCCCCTTCGCCCTCGCCCTCCTGACGTCGGCCGCCGCGGGCGCCGTCGCGGGGATCGCGCCGTCCCTGCGCGCGGCCTCCCTCGCCCGCCCCCTCCGGGAGGTGGGACGATCCTGACGGACCGGCGGGCCGTCGCGGGCCTCCTCCTGTGCGCGATCCTCCTCGGCGGGGCTTGGCCCGTCCTCGCGGCCCTCCCCGCCCTCCCGGAGAGGATCCTCGCGGGGGACGTCGTCGCGATCAGCCAGGGTTCCGGGATTGCCTCGGTCAACGAGAGCCTCGCGGCGGCCCTCGCCGGACAGCCGTTCGCCGAGCGGGTGAGCCCCGAGATCCTCGCCTTCTCCGCCGTGCGCTCCGAGCCCGTCCTCGTCCGCGGGGTCGACCTCGAGCCGTTCCTGGACATCGAGGGCGCCTCCCCCATCCCGGGCGGGTCGGGGCCCGCCGGATGGGCCCTCGCGGGCGCGTCCCTCGCCCGTCGGCTCGGCCTCGCTCCGGGGACGGACGTCGCCCTCGTGGGCTCGACGGTGCCGCGCCTCGAGGTCGTCCGGATCACGGGACTCTTCGACGCCGCGGGTCCCACGGCCGACGAGCTCCTCGTGCCCCTCGACCTCGCCCGGTCCCTGACCGGCGTGGGGACCGGGAGCTTCCACTCGATCCGGGTCCGCACGCAGGACTCGGGAACCCTCCTCGCCTTCCTCGCATCCTACGGGGCGAGCGTCCATGTGACCGGCCCTGGGCTGCCCCGGGCGGACGTGAACAGCGACCCGCCCGCGGACGACCGACTCACGAACCTCCTCCTGCGCTCGGGGCGCGGGGCGATCCCGCGGGACTACATGACCACGGGCGTGGCGGAGGCGACGAACTCCGTCCGCGTCGTCGCCCTCGGGCTCGGCGTCTTCCTGGGGATCCTCGTCGCCTCCGGGGTCCACGCGGTCCAGGCCCGGGCCTTCGCCGATCGCCGGCGGTCCGTCGGCATCCTGCGGGCCGTCGGCGCGAGCGGGGCCTGGGTACGACTGCGCGGGCTCCGCGAAACGGTCCCCCTCGCTCTCCTCGCGGGGGCGGCCGGCGCGGGGATCGGGGTCGCCGCGGATCGCCTCCTCAGGCCCGCGACGAGCCTCGTCCTGTTCGGCCACGAGATCCAGGGGACCGCGGATCCGTGGACCCTCCTCGCGGTCGTCGCCGCGCTCGTCGCCGCGAGCGCCGTGTCCCAACTCCTCCTCGTGGGCTCCGCCCTCCGCGCGCGGCCCACGGATGCGCTGACGGACCGGGCGGCCGCCGTCGAACCGCGGTCCCTGGAGGTGGTCCTGCGAGGCTGAGGGTCGATGCGGCGCTCCTCGCGGCCCTGTACGCGTTCGCCCTCGCCCTCCGCCTCGTGCCGCTCCTCCTCTCCCCGCTCCCCCTCAACATCGACGGCTTCCCGCTGGCGCGGATCGCGACGGGGATCCTCGAGGACGGGCGATGGCTCCTGGATCCTGCGGACCTCCATGCGTACAACCTGCGGATGCCCGCGTACTCCGCGGTCTGGTCCGCGCTGGCGGGGCTCGCAGGCCTCCATCCCCTGACGGACCTGCCGTGGGCGATGGCCCTCGTGACCTCCCTCGTCGTCCTCCCGGGCTACCTGCTCGGCGTCAAGTCCACGGGACATCGCGGGGTCGGCCTCGCGGCGGGGGCCTTCCTCGCCCTCTTCGGCAGCTTCCTGTTCCTCACGAGCGCGATCATGAAGGAGTCCCTCGGCCTCGTGATCCTCCCGATCGTCGTGCTCCTTTTCGCGGAGCGTGCGGACCCCCGGAAGAGGGCCCTCGCCCTCGTCCTCCTGCTCGTCATCCCGTTCCTCCACCATCTCACGACCCTCATGGCCCTCGGGATGGTCTCCGCCCTCGTCGTGCTCAGCGCGTCCCGCGCGGTCCGCCGCGGGACCTTCCGGTGGCGTTCCCTCGTCCTCGACGTCCTCACGGGTCCCGGTGCCGCCGCGGCGACGTGGGCCTACTATTCCGCTGTGGACATGCCCTTCTTCCGGGACGTGACGTCGGCGGGGGACCTCGCGCTCTTCCTGTCGCTGACCGGGCTCCTCGCGTATCTCCTCGCCCGGCTTCGCCGGCCTGCGGCCCTGCGGGCCCACCCTCGAGCGCGGAGGCTCCCGGGCCCAGTGGCGATCGTCCCGGCAGCCGTGCTCCTCGTCCTCCTCGCGAACGACCGCGTCCCCGTCTTCGCCGGGACGGGCGGTACGCGCCCCGCGTTCCTCGCCCTCCTCCCCGCCCTCGCGATCCTGGCGGCCTTCGCGGTCGCGGGCTACCCGGTCGTCCGCCGCACGATGGGCCGGGCGGAGGACCTCGTCCTCGCGATGCTCGTCGCCCCGGCGGCCCTCGTCCTCTTCGCCCTCCTCCGCGGGCTGGACCCCCTGTCCCACGCCCTCGTCTACCGGTCCTTCGATTACATCGACTTCGCGTTCGCCCTCCTCGCGGGGGTCGGCGTCGTCCTGGCCTGGAACGCGGTCCCGCGGATGCGGGGCCTCCGCCTCGCGGTCCCCGCCCTCTTCCTCGCGGCCCTCCTCGCGACGACCCCGATGGCCTGGGAGAGCCAGGCGGTCTTCGGCGTGGAGAACGTCACGACCTCCGCGGAGTTCGAGGCCCTCGCCTACCTCGCGACCCTCGGCGCAGCGAACGTCACGACGGACCAGCGCCTCGCGGACGTGGCCGCGTGGTGGTTCGGGATCGACGGGGACGCCACCCTGCCGTTCAGGCTGAGCGAGGGCGAGGACGTGCCCGGTCCAGGCCACGCGCTCCTCCTCGAGCGCTGGACGACCGTCGGGGCCCAGGTCCATCCCGCCGCGAACCTCGCGATTCCGCGCGCGGTCCTCGACGCGTTCCTGTCGGAGCACACGGTGCTCCGCGTGACGGGCCCGCCCGGCGATCGGATCTTCCTCGTCTACATGGGCGCCGTCTCGGGGTGAGGGTCGCCGCTCCGGGAACCCTTAAATAGCCCCCTCCCTTTCGACGGGCCCGCATGGCGGAGAAGAAGACCCGCGCGGCCGCGAGGAAGATCAAGGACAAGTGGAAGTCCAAGGTCTGGTACAACCTCCTCGCCCCCGAGATGTTCAACCGCCAGCTCATCGGGGAGACCCTCTCCGACGAGCCGACGAAGATCGTGGGCCGCATCGCCGAGGTGACCGTGCAGGACCTCACGGGCGACTTCAGCAAGATGCACATCAAGCTCCAGTTCCGCGTGAACCAGGTCCAGGGCCAGGACGCCGTCACCCAGTTCGTCGGGCACGACATGACGTCGGACTACATCCGCCGCCTCACCCGCCGGAAGCGCACGCGGACGGACGTCACGGTCGACGTGGCCACGAAGGACGGCTGGCGGGTCCGCGTGAAGCCCATGGCGATCACGGACCGGAGGATCCAGGCCTCGAAGCAGCGCGCGATCCGCGCGATCATCGGGAACGTCGTCCGGGACGCCGCCTCGAAGCTGTCCATGGGGGAGTTCATGAAGGCCGTGATTTCCGGCGAGCTCGCGAAGGCCGTCGCCGTCGCGTGCAAGCCGATCCAACCCATCTCCCGCGTGGAGATCCGCAAGTCGGAGGTCCACGAGATCGGCCAGGCGCCCGCGGCCCCGGCGGCCGCCGCCGTGACGGAGGCGCCCGCCCCCGCGGCCGAGGCCGAGGCCCCCGCGGAGCCCGCGCCCGCGCCGGAGCCCGAGGCCCCCGCCCCGGAGCCCGCCGCGCCGCCCGAGGGGGAGCCCGCCCCCGAGGAGCTCACCCCGGAAGACCTCGAAGACCTCTGATCCCCGCCCTGCGATTCGGGGAAAGCTTTTACTATCTCACTAGTAATCCGACGGCCCGATGAAGCCGTTGGGGGACCGCACGCGACTCCTGGCGGCCGCGCTCCTGTTCGCGGCGGCGGCTGTCCACGCCGTCGCCGCGTACGAGGCGGACCACCTGGAGACGCAACTGTTCTACGTGTTCTGGGGCATCGTGATCGTCCAGGTCACCGTGGGCCTGATCGTCCTCGCCCGCGTGCCCGCAGGCGCCGTCATGGCCCTCATCGTGAACGTCGTCGTCATCGCGGCGTACACGGTCAGCCGGCTCGTGCCGTTGCCCGGCGAGGAGATGGCGGAGCCCGTGGAGCTCCTCGGCCTCGTCTCCAAGGCGATCGAGATCGCGGCCCTGCCTTTCCTCGTCCTGCTCACCCGTCCGGCGCCGGAGGCCTCCACCCCTACGGTCACGCCCAAGGCCACGTAGGGTTTCCCGCCGGCGCCGAATGTCCGAGACCTCCGCGGGCCTGCAGGGAGGGCTATATCCCCCCTCCGCGTTCCCGCCCGGGATTCCCATGGGAGGCGCGAGGACGGCCCGGCCGTTCTACCTCACGATCTGGTACGGCGGCACGCCCGAGGAGCGGCGGGCGACCCCTGCGAACACGTACGTCGAGGCCCGCGGGATGACGACGTCCCTCGAGGACGGCACGGCGTACGAGGACTGGACGGGCTCCGCGTTCGTGAACAACATCGGCCTCGGCAGGCCGGAGATCGCGAAGGCCCTCGCGGACCAGGCCCTCTCGATGTCCTGGCTCACCCCCGCGGAGTTCGCCTCCATCCGGCTCGCCCTCACCCGCGACCTTCTCGACGTCCTCCCGCGGCACCTCCGGGTGCCCTTCTACGGCCTCGGCGGTTCCGACTCGAACGAGGCGGCGATCCGCGCGGCCCGGAAGGTCACGGGCCGGTCCAAGGTCCTCACGTTCAAGGGCGCGTACCACGGCGACACGATGACGATCGAGAACGTGTCCGGGACGGGCCTCACGGACTACGGGGACCCGCGGCCCTGGGCCGTTCACACGCCCGCCCCCTACGACTTCTGGCGGAAGCTCGGGGACTGGGACCGCGCGTACGAGGCCTCCCTCGACGCCTTCGCCCGGACCCTGAAGCGGCACGGGCCGAGGTCCTTCGCCTGCGTGATCCTGGAGCCTGTGAACATGACGATGGGCGCGGTCCCCTTGTCGAGGGACCTCTCCCGCGGAATCCAGGAGCTGTGCGAGCGGCACGGGATCAAGCTCGTGGCCGACGAGGTCATCACGGGCTTCGGGCGGACGGGGCGGTGGTTCGGCTCCGAGACGGTCGGCCTGCGTCCCGACGCGATGGTGTTCGCGAAGGGCTTCACGGGCGGCTACGCGCCCCTCGGGGCCGTCGTGTTCGAGCGGGAGTGGGGCGAGCGCCTCCGTAGGACGGGCTTCCCCCACGGCCTCACGTTCGGCGCGCATCCCCTCGGCTGCGTCGCGGCCCAGGAGACGATCCGCGTCCTGCGGCGGGAGGGGCTCGTCGACCGGGCCCGGCGGATGGGCGCCTATCTGCGGGAGCGTCTCGAGGGCATCCGGGACGAACACCCGGACGACGTCCGGGACGTCCGCGGCCACGGCCTCTTCCTGGCCCTCGAGGTCGCGGGGAAGGGACGCCGCGTGAAGGGCGGCCTGCATCCCGCCTGGCCTCGCGTCGAGCGGGTGTGGGAGGGCCTGAAGGCCGACGGCCTGCGCGTGACGACGAACTCGGACGGCTCGTCCCTCCTGGTCTGCCCGCCCTTCACGGTCACGGAGGAGCAGGTCGACCGCCTCGTCTCGAGGCTCGACGCCCGCCTCGCCGCCCCCTGACCCGTCCCCGGCTCAGTAGTGCGTGCCCATGAGGAGGGACCGCGGGACCGCCTTCGGCCGCACGCTGTACGGCCGCATCATCTCGTTGTCCTCGTGGTCGATGATGTGGCAGTGCCACACGTACCCGTGGCCGCCCGCGTTGGGGTCGAACGGGTAGGCGCCGCTCATCCCGGCGGGAGTGTCGAGGGGCGCGTAGCGGATCGCGATCCGGGTGAGCTCGCCGGGGTACATGATCGTCGTGTCCTTCCAGCCCGCCTCGTTCGCCTCGGGCGGACGCGGAGGGCCCAGGAGGAACGGCACGATGTCCGGGTTCCCGCCGAGGGCCCTCGGGTTCCCGAGGTTGTAGTCGAGGGGCGGCCCGAACCCCGGGATGTACATCCCCGGCGGGTAGGGCATCCCCGTCATGGGGTCGACCATGTCCGTGCCCGGGAACGCGGCCTCGTACGCCGCGTTGTAGCCGCCCACGTTGAAGCCCTGCCGGTTCAGGAGCTGGAACTGGGTCAGGTGGGTGTGGATGGGGTGGGCATCCGCGGTGATGTTCACGAGCTCCCACACCTCGAGGTCCCCTTCCATGGGCACCTCGGAGTGGTGCTCCGTGACCCCGCCGACGGTGACCGGCGTGAAGTCCATCCGCGGCATGCCGCCCATCATGTGGAGGCCGCTCCAGTGCGTGTTGTTCACGAGGACCTCGAGGGGTCCCCCGAGGCCCATGACCTCGTTCAGGGTGAGCTGCCGGATCTTGCTCGGGACGAGGCCGGGGGCGAGGGCCCCGAGGGCCGGGTCCACGAGCCGGACCAATGGCGGCCGCAGGCTCCCGCCTCCCGCAGGGTCGTAGCTCCCGTCGGCCACGGGCCCGAGGCCCACGCGGACCTGGAGGATCTGCCCGAGGGTCGAGCCGTTCGGCGGAGGCCCCTTGGGGAACGGCGTGCGGCCGATGTTCCGGAGGATCAGGGTCTGCCCGCCGAAGCCCGCGAAGTCGACGATCACGTCCGCTCGCTCCCCCGGCATGATCACGAGCTTCGTGAGGCCCGGGAGGGCGTTGGGGTCGATCCTCACGGGAGCGTCGAGGTATCCGCCATCCGTCGCGATCTGCCACATGGAGGGGCCCATGAGCTTCGTGATCGGGTTCACGAAGAACATCTCGTACGTGCGGGCGTTCGAGCCGTTGATGAACAGGAACCGGTAGCGCCGCGGCTCGACGTTCAGGTAAGGCCACGCCTTCCCGTTCACGCAGATCGTGTCCCCCGTGAACTCGGGGATCCAGAAGGGGTGCTCGGGGTTGATCCCGACGCTGGGGAAGTAGAGCTGGCCCTCCGTGTCGAACATGCGGTCCTGGATCACGAGCGGGATCACGTAGTCCACGCTGGCCCCGCGCTGGAGCCCGACGGGATGGAGGCCCGCGGGAAGGGCGAGGCCCGGGTCCACGAGGGGGAAGGCCCCCGCGAGGCCCGCGTACACGTTCAGACGGGTCGCGCCGAGGAGGTGGTCATGGAACCACAGGGGGGCCGCCTCCTGGGTGTTCGGGTATCGGTAGATGGCCTGGTTCCCGGGGGCCTTCTTGCCCTTCGTGGGCTTCGTGTAGTACGCGTGGCCCTTGTACTTCCCGTCGCTCGTGTACCACGCATCGGGGCCCCCGTCGAGGACGGGCGGGACTTCCCCCCCGTGGAGGTGCGGGACGACGGGGATCGGCCCCGCGTAGTGGTCCATCGAGTGGCCCGTGCCGAGGGGGTCGGCCCAGTGGATCGTCTGGTCCGTCGCGTCCCTCCAGAACCGCACGCGGGACGTGAGGGCGCTCCCGAGGTCGTTCACGAAGTTGACCTCCGTGGGCGTGCCCCTCGCCCCGACGACGACGGGGCCCGTGTACGTGTCCCGTACGCCCGAGGGCACGGCCGCGCCGCCGATGTAGCCCCACACCCATGTGCCGCCGTACGGCTGCCCGTTCGGCAGGACGAGGTTCCGGGGCAGCATGAGGGACCGGAACTCGCGCGCGTGGATCTCGAGGGGCGTCGCCCCCGCGATGAGGGTCTGGATCGTCCCGCCCGCGACGTCGAGCAACGGCAGCGGGTCCGTGAACTGCGGGATCGCGCTCCCCGGAAGCGGCGTCTGCAGGACTTGCCCACGAACGAGGCGGCTCAGGATCTGAGGCCCGATCACGAGCCCCGCTCCCGCGGCCGCGCTCACTCCGACGAACTCCCTTCGCGTGAGTCGCATGACGGTACCCCCAACTCCAGCGGACGGGTCGCCCCGTCCCCCCAAAACGACGGTCTATCGTCGGTTGCCTACTTCCGTCGGCGCCCCGGATTGTAGGGACGGTTTCCGTACAGTATGTACGGGCGAGCCGGGGAACCGCACGAATGAGTCATCCCCAGCGCCCCCTTCGTGGCGGAAGCGTAACGGCCACTCGCAGGACGTGTCCCTTGCGCACCTCGCCCATCGTCCTCAGAACACGGATTCGGGCGAGAAGAGGGAAGACCCGTGACGGGTGCCTTGGAAAAGGGTAGGGACGGGGCCCGCACCGTCCGGCGGACCCCGTCGAGGGTCTTACGGGTTCTCCTCGCGGATCTTCTCGACGAGGAGGCTCTCGTTGTCGATCTCCCCGTCCTGGTCCACGTCCTCGGCTGCGTAGTCGACGGAGACCCACTCGCGGACCTCGGGGGTGCCGTCCTCGTCGGGGTCCTCGATCCGCTCCGCGCGGAGGGTCAGCGTGGTCGACTCGACCACGCCGTTCGAGTCTGCGTCCGTGGCCTGGGCGTGGAGGTCGAGGTACGCCCTCCGCTCGGGCGCCCCGTCCTCGTCCTCGTCGAGCCACTCATGGCCTACCGCGAGGACCATGAAGGACTCAGGGTTCCCGTCGTCGTCCGCATCCGTGGCCTCCGCGTACGCCGCGAAGGCGGCGTCGTACTCGAGCACGCCGTCCTCGTCCCCGTCGCGGACCGCGCTCGCGCGGATCGTGAGGTTCGCGGCCTCCATGGCCCCGTTCGAGTTCGCGTCCGCGGCCCGGAGGTCGATCGTCCCGCCACGGGACGCCTCGTCGACCCCGTTCTCGTTCGCGTCCACGGCCTCGTAGGCGGCGAGGTGGAGCTCCACGAGCTCCGGGTATTCGTCCTCGATCGCGTTCACGACGACGCCATCCGCGGTCGCGTAGGACCGCCGCTCAGCGAGGCCGTCGTCGTCCTCGTCGGCCATGGCCTCCGCCCGAAGGACGAGGGTCGCCCGCTCAAAGATCCCGGACGAGTCCTCATCGAGGGCCTCGATCGTGCCGACGACGCTCGCTCGGGCCTCGGGGGTCCCGTCCTGGTCCATATCCCGGACCGCCGCGCCCTCGAGGGTCAGCCGGACGACCTCCGGGTTCCCGTCGTCCGTGCCGTCCTCGAGGAGCCCGACGACTTCGAACGCCCGGCGCGCCTCGAGGACCCCGTCCGACGTGGGGTCGTAGCTCGCGTACACGAAGATCCGCGCGTCGGTCCGCTCCGGGATGCCGTTCGAGGACTCGTCCACGAGGCCCAGGCTCACCTCGATCCCGCGGGCCAGCTCGTCGTATCCGTCCGCATCGAGGTCGAGGGTCTCGTAGGCCCCGAGGACCACGTTCACGGACTCGTTCGCGCCGTCGCTGTCCGCGTCCCGGGTCGCCGCCTTGAGCTCGAGGATCCCCTCGTACTCCCGCGTCCCGTCGTCGCCGACGTCGTACGCGTGGTACATCCGCAGGGAGAGGTCCGCCGCCTCTGGGTGGCCGTCGCTCGTCGCGTCGACCATGGAGATCGACGCGTGCGCCGTGCGGGCGTACTCGACGACCCCGCTCTCGTTCCGGTCGAAGGACTGGTCCCCCGCGAACGTCGCCGCGAGGTCGTCCATCGTCTCGTCGCCGTCCTCGTCATGGACGCTGAGGCGCCAGACGGCCTGGGCCCGGTACTCCGCGAAGCCGTTCTCGTTCGGGTCCGCGTAGGCCTCGAGCCCCTGATGTCCGACGAGCGCGTTGAACACCCCGTCGGAGTCGTTGTCCCAGGCCTCGAACTCCCGCGCAATCGTAAGGCCCGCCTCGGGGACTCCGTCCGCGTCCTCATCGAGGGCGCACGTCCCGAGCATCCGGCCGAGGACCCACTCGGGGTTCCCGTCCCGGTCGTCGTCCTTCGCCTCGAACTCGCGGGTCCAGGAGCATCGGTCGTCCTCTTCCATCGTGGGTCGGACGAACTCCTCGAGGGAGGCACCGCGGACGTCGCCCGCGTCGCCGGGCAGGATCCCGAGACCGAAGGCCAGGAGGCCGTCCTCGCCGACGTCCTCGCGGGTCTCGTTGATCTCCCGCAGCGCGCCGACGTCGAGGTCCACGGTCTGCGGCTCGCGGTCCCCGTCGTCCGCGGGCACGGTCGTCGCCGCGTCGCCCGGCGTCCCGCCGTCGGACG
>Ga0209619_10000415_pt1 | contig 29903 bp, 24 predicted proteins | sample Rifsed16ft3_FD_184011 | JGI IMG/M metagenome (GOLD analysis project Ga0209619, IMG submission 184011) | Soil microbial communities from Rifle, Colorado, USA - sediment 16ft 3 (version 2) | ecosystem: Environmental > Terrestrial > Deep subsurface > Rock core/Sediment | place: Rifle, Colorado... | reverse complement strand
CCGGTAAAGCCGTTACATCTTCGGAGAGGGTATTGGTTTTTATACACGACCTCATCATAGGACCTTACGGTATTATAACGATGGCGCTTACTTATTCTATTGCAATAGTTTTTCCCATTGTGGGGACATTCTTCATTGCCTTTGGGATTCTTGAGGATTCCGGTTATCTCCCAAGGCTTGCGGTTATGCTTAACAGGGTATTCAGGGTATTGGGATTGAACGGCAAAGCAGTTCTGCCGATGATCCTCGGGCTGGGATGCGATACTATGGCGACCATTACAGCACGGATACTGGGTTCCAAAAAAGAGAAAATAATTGTAACTCTCTTACTCGCGCTTGGTGTTCCCTGTTCTGCCCAGTTAGGGGTGATACTTGGAATGCTTGGAGGGCTTTCTCTTACAGCCACTCTTATTTGGAGCGGGGTGGTAGTTGGAGTTATTCTAGTTGTAGGGTATTTGGCATCAAAAATAATCCCTGGCAAAAATTCGGATTTTATTCTTGAGGTTCCTCCAGTAAGAATTCCTCAGTTTAGCAATATTATGATAAAAACAATCTCAAGACTTGAATGGTATATAAAGGAAGCGGTTCCTCTTTTTATTGCAGGAACATTTCTGCTTTTTATAATGGACAGAACCGGATTGCTCGGCACGATAGAAAAATTAGCCTCTCCTGTTGTCCAGGGGCTGCTGAATTTGCCTGCGCAGACAACGGGAGCGTTTGTAATAGGATTTCTGCGAAGGGATTATGGAGCGGCAGGGCTTTTTGTTCTTGCCGAACAGGGTTTGCTTACTCCAAATCAGATTGTTGTCAGCCTTGTTACAATAACCCTTTTTGTGCCCTGCATTGCAAATCTTTTGATTATTATTAAAGAAAGGGGTTGGAAAACAGCTGCTGGCATGACATTATTTATATTCCCCTTTGCATTTTTTGTTGGAGCAATTCTTAACGCTGTTCTGAAATACGCAGGAATACAAATATGATGCAACACGGAACGGGATAATGAATGATCCGAATGAAAAAAAGTACAAATGCCCACTCTGCGGGTATGTTTTTAACGAAAGTGAAATTGTTTGCGTCAGGTGCCCCTTTAACAGGGATTGCAATGTTATCTGTTGTCCTAAATGCAATTACAGTTTCACAACAGAGTCGGCAATTGTGAACTTTATAAAAAAAACAATCAGCCGTTTGAAAGGTTAGCCGGAGGTTTTTATGAATGAGAAAATAGAAAGGGAAATACACGAGGTCCTTGAGACGCTCTGGGTTTATATTGAAGAATTAAAGAATTTCGGAGCAGAAGATAAGGTGAAGATGAATGGTGATTCTATCAATGCTCTGGAGGAAATAAAACGCAGAGGATGGACAGAGGATAAGGGGGGGAATATAGTATTGACAGATACAGGTCTGGCACAGGCACAAAAGGTAATTCGCCGGCACAGGCTTGCAGAGGTATTATTCGTGGATCTTTTTAATATCAAGGACGACATTATAGAGGAAGTGGGGTGTACCTTTGAGCACATCCTTGATGAGGATGTCGTGGACAGGGTTTGCTCATTTTTGAGCCATCCGCCTGCATGCCCACACGGGAAAAAAATACCTCAGGGCAAATGCTGTAATAAGTTTGAAAAAAAGGTTCTTCCGGTGGTGCAGAGATTATGGGATATAAACCCTGGAGAAACAGCAAAGATTGTCTTCATTACGTCGGATACAAAAACTAAACTTGACAAGCTGTTTTCCCTCAATGTTGTTCCGGGCAAAGAGCTGAAATTCATACAAAAGTTCCCGTCGGCAGTAATAAAGATAGGAGAAACTTCGGTAGCAATGGATGAGGAAATTGCACGGGAGATCTTTGTAATTCCGAAGTGGATAGACTAAAGCAACTGAAATTTCTTGCGTTTTTTTATATCCTTGATAGAATAAATAAAAATATCGTAAGGAGGAACAGGATGCTTAAGAAATTATCTTTGGGTGTTTTGATGTTGTTTGTTCTAAAACTCAATCTTGATGCTGCGCCTTTTGCGCCATCACTTAATGGAAAGACCGGGGTGCTGCGGGCAATATCGGTTCGCAGCATGATTCAGGGCGGATTCAGTGTTAATTACAATGTCAGCTATTTCCAGACAAAAGATTTCTTGGCATCCAATACTGAAGATGTTGTAAAAAGACACAGATTTAGCACCGCGTTCGCTTTTGGACTTGCTGATTGGGCTGAGTTTTCCATGTCTATTGATGGAGCGGCAACTCAATTTAGAAATATTTATACCGGCACGGATTCCTTTTATGAATCCTTTGGCGCCATTGAACCCGGGCTTAAATTGGGCTATATGTCCGATGCCGGGCTTGGGGTGGGGGTGGATGTCTTTGCCAGGCTTCCGCGGAATCTTGACCGGGTAGGATACCAGGTTGATGCCGCAAGCTTTGGCGGAAGATTGCTATGGACGCTTGATCTGGATGCTGCACATGATGTTCCATTAAGATTCCACTTCAATGCTGGTTTTTACAAGGATCATTCGGATAGGTTATACCTGCCATTAAGAATGGAAGCCGATTATACTTCCGGATCTCCATACATATCCATTCAAGAATACGCGATCGGAATACTTCACGACGATCAGATTATTGGCGCTGCAGCAATTGAAATTCCCGTAGATGAGATCTCTGCTTTTGTTGAATACAGCACAAACCAGATCTTTGATACAAACAATAATAATCCGGTAGATCTGTCATACAACAGGAGCCCCCAGAGAATTACTCCCGGTCTCAGGTTTACGCCTGTCAGGGGAGTGGCTGTTGACATTGCGTGCGACCTTGGATTGAGCAAAACGTTTACGATGCCCCTTGCTGTTAAGGATACAGCAGATATAAAAAATGAAAAGGTAAGATTGGCAGAACCGCAATGGAATGCAATGGTGGGATTCTCATGGTCATTTTTGCCCGGAGTTGCTGTCCAGATGATAAAGGAGGTTTCAGCCCCGCTTCCACCGCCAACGCCGGCTAAGGGAAAGATTAGCGGGATGATAACGGATGCCGCAACTCAGACAGCGCTTGGAGAAGCAGTAATTGAAATGAAAAATACGGAATTAACAAATCTTTCGTCCGATCCGGAAACAGGGATATACGCAACTCCCGAGCTATCTGCCGGCGAGGTGGAATTAGTTGTCCAAAAACATGGGTACCAGACCCAGACTGTTAAGGTTACGGTTGTTCCAGGGGAGACAATAACCCATGATTTTATGCTTCAGAAGGAAATGCTGGTAGGTGCTGTTTACGGAAAGGTTACCGATGCTGCCGGAAAACCACTGGCTGCAGTGATTTCCTTCAATGCTCCGGAAATACAGCCAGGCGCCTCAAATTTGGAGACCGGAGAGTTTTTTGTCAAATTGCCGCCAGGCGACTATACTGTGATAGGGGTAGTTCAGGGATTCAAATCTCAGTCCAAACAGATAACTATTAAACATGGATTTAAAACCAGGGTTGATTTTGTCCTTGAACCGGAATCTGCACCTCCGCCACCTCCGCCGCCAATGCCAGAGAAAAAGACCAGGGTGTATATTGAGAAAAAGAAGGTTGTAATTACAGAGACCATACATTATGAAACCGGCAAGGCGGTGATTCTCTCTATTTCCTACCAGATCCTCAATGAGGTTGCAGAGGTATTTAAACAGAATCCAGAACTGAGAATCAGGGTTGAAGGACACACAGACAGCGTTGGGGCCGATGATTATAACCTGAGGCTTTCGCAGGCGAGAGCGGAATCAGTGGTGAAGTACCTTATAGGTCAGGGCATTGATCCCAACCGGCTTGAGGCAAGAGGATACGGAGAAAGCATGCCTCTTGCTGACAATGCTACTCCCGAGGGAAGAGCAAAAAACCGCAGGGTTGAATTTACAATAATTTCTCAGTAAACGGTTTTTAACAAATAAATTCAAAAGGGCGAACCGCTGTGTTCGCCCTTTTTTATTCCAATTTTATTGATTTCTGCAGAAAAAATAGTATAGTTAATTTTAATGTCGGGCAGGATTAAAACCTTAAGAGGAGAAATAGACGCAATTGACGAAAAGATTCTGTCTCTTCTGAACAAAAGGATCTCTTTTGTGAAAAAAATCGGTAAACTAAAGGAAAAAAAAGGAATAGAATCTTTTGACCCTGCCAGGGAAGAAAACATTCTCTCAAAAATTGCACGGCTTAACAGCAAGGATACCAGACCCGGGAAATTTGAGCCTGTTTTCAAGGAAATATTTTCCCTTTCAAGGTCATTTGAAAAACCATTCAAAGTTGCTTACCTTGGGCCTGAAGGCAGTTTTACGCATTTAGCTGCACTCAAGTATTTCGGAGAAAATTGCAACTATATGCCTGCAAAGCGTATTCAGGATGTTTTTGAATTAACGGAGAAACAGGAATGTGAGCTTGGCGTGGTCCCCATTGAAAATTCCAATGAAGGGACGGTAGGACTCACTCTTGATATGCTTGTTGACAGCAACATCAAATTATGCGGTGAGATATATCAGGAGATTGCGCTGAATCTTATCGGAAAGGATACGGATTTATCCGGGATCAAGAAGATTTATTCGCATGCTCAGGCACTCGCCCAGTGCAGGCTCTGGCTGGATAGAAATATGCCGGGTGTGAATCTTATGGAAGTTGAAAGCACATCGGAGGCTGCAAGAAGGGCGGCTGAGAATCCTTCATCTGCCGCAATAGCCAGCGCTAAATCTGCTGAGATATATGGTCTCAGTATAATCAACTCCAGGATAGAGGATGGGACAAGCAACTACACAAGATTTATAATACTTGGAAAATCCAGCGCCGGACTTACAGGCAAAGACAAGACATCAGTAATAATTTCATTGCCTGATGAATCTGGATCTCTCTACTATGCGCTTGGTGCTTTTTCAAAATATAAAATAAACCTTTCTAAAATTGAATCCAGGCCGATTAAAAAAAAAGCATGGGAGTATCTGTTTTTTATTGACTTTGACGGGCATGTCAGCCAGAAGGTTGTCAAAAAAACCATTTCCGAACTTGTCAGGATTTGTTTGTCTTTGAAGGTTCTCGGTTCCTATCCCAGATCAAGATGAAGGATGGATTAAAAAGAATAATATCCGGATTGGCAATTCCTGAACTCGGCAGGATATCCCCCTACAGACCGGGAAAGCCCATTGATGAATTGAAAAGGGATCTGGGTATCAGAAATATTACGAAGATGGCATCCAATGAAAATCCCTTTGGCCCGTCACCCCTTGCTCTTAAGGCATTAAAATCCTCACTGAAGAAAATTTACCTGTATCCGGACGGGAATTGCTTTGAACTGAAAAAGAAGCTGTCTGAAAGGTCTGGTTTGAAGCCGGAGAATTTTATTATCGGAAATGGCTCCAATGAAATAATTGAGCTCGTTGTCAGAGCGTTTATAAGATCGGGAGACGAGGTTATTATCGGTGATCCATCCTTTGTAGTTTACAAAACAACGACTACCCTTACCGGAGGAAAGGTTATTTCCGTTCCCCTGAAGGGATTTTTATACGATATTGATAAAATGCTGAAAACAATTACGGATCGCACTAAACTTATCATCATAGGCAATCCCAATAACCCTACCGGGACTATAGTGGCAAGCCGCGATATAAGAAGGCTTTTGAATAGCTTGCCCGAAAAGAGCATCTGTATCTTTGATGAGGCATACAGGGAATTTGTGACCAACAGAGATTATCCAGGCGAACTTGAATTCATGGATAGATTGAAGCCTGTGCTTATAATGAGGACATTTTCAAAGGCTTACGGGCTTGCAGGATTGAGAATCGGATACGGAATTAGCGACGAAAGCCTTATTGATTGTTTAAACAGAATCCGGCAGCCCTTCAATGTAAACCATCTTGCGCAGATTGCTGCGTCTGCGGCGTTAGACGATAAAAAGCACCTGAGAAAAACAATAAAAAATAATAACGCCGGAATGAAATTTATAAAGGATAGCGCAAGTAAACTCGGATTGAATACTATTGACAGCCAGGCAAATTTTATCCTTATAGAACTTCCTTGTGACGGAGAGATTGCTTTTAAGGAACTTTTGAAAAGGGGGATTATTGTCCGTTCAATGGGTGAGTATTCATTGAAAAACTACATTCGTCTCACAATCGGGCTGCCAGCGGAAAACAGGCGTTTTGTAAAAGAACTTAAGGATATTTTGAAGAGATTAAACTGAATGTCTCTGAATTTCAAACAGGTTGCGATTATTGGAGCAGGGCATATCGGAGCTTCTGTAGGAATTGCCCTTAAAAAGAGGGGGTTTGGGGGGGAAATTGTAGGGCTTGGCAGGAGCAGGAAAAATCTGGAGGATGCCTTACGCATTGGGTGTATAGATGTGATGGAGATGGAGCCGGGCGCTTTTTTAAGGGAATCAGATCTGGTGGTTCTCTGCACACCAGTAAGAAGCATTTCTGAATGGACAAAACGGCTGAGAAATTTTTTTCCCGGCAATGTTTACATTACGGATGCCGGAAGCGTGAAAGGAATAATAGCTTCTGTAGCGCAAAGGGCAGGTTTCGGAAGCAATTTTGTTCCTGCGCATCCGATTGCAGGGACAGAGAAGAGCGGCGCTCTATCCGCTGATCCGGAGCTGTTCAACGGGAGAATGTGCATTCTTACTCCATTGGCAGAGAACAGCCCTGCGGCTATAAAAGCGGTCAGGGAATTCTGGAAGTTTATCGGCTGCAGGGTGGTGGAAATGCTCCCGGATGAACACGACAGCATCCTTGGGCTGGTAAGCCATCTGCCGCATGCAGTTGCCTTTTGTCTTGTGAGCGCTGTGAAGATCGCCGGAGGACAAAAAGCAATTGATCTTGCCGGGGGCGGACTCAGGGATTACACAAGGATTGCTGCCAGTTCGCCGGAAATGTGGAGGGATATTTTTCTAAGCAACAAAAAAAAGGTGTTGAGGTCAATAAAGATTTTTCAGAAAGAATTAAAAGGGCTTTCAGACGCAATAACGGATAATAAAGATAATGAAATAATGGAATTTCTCAGTGGCATAAGGGAATTCAAAAAGAAAATGATACCCCCCAATGGCTAAATTTAAAATAAAACCAGTCAGGAATCTGAAGGCAGAGTTTGTTTTTCCCGGAGATAAGTCCATCTCTCATCGGGCGATTATATTCTCCTCTATTGCCGGTGGAAGATCTAAAATAGTTAATCTCTGCAGCGGAGATGATGTTTTGCGGACATTGAATACAATGAAAATGCTGGGGGCGGAAATTGAAAAAGGAAAGACTGTTTTTGTATCCGGAAGGGGTCTTAACGGGCTCAAAGAACCGGGAGATGTTATATACGCCGGGAACTCCGGCACAACAGCCAGATTGCTTACAGGCCTTCTTGCCGGACAGAATTTCTTTTCGGTGATTACCGGTGATGATTCGTTGAAGAACAGGCCGATGGAAAGAGTCGTGAAGCCTCTGCGGGAAATGGGGGCTGACATTAACGGAAGGAAAAACGGAGCCTATCTGCCCCTCTCAATTAATGGAAAACGGCTCACCGGCGCGGACATTGCGAGCCCTGTTGCCAGTGCGCAGGTCAAGTCAGCGATCCTGCTTGCGGGACTCTTTGCGGATGGAAGGACGTCTGTTACGCAACCGGCGCCCAGCAGGGATCATACGGAACGCATGCTGAAATTTATGGGTATTGATATTCAGAGCGATGGAAAATCTGTCTCAATAACCGGAGGCGGAAGGCTGGAATCCCGTGAAATACATATTCCAGGAGATATTTCTTCTGCCGCTTTTTTTATTGTTGCCGGCACAATCGTAAAAGGTTCTGAATTGATCCTCAGGAATGTTGGTTTGAATCCATTCAGAACCGGCATAGTTGAGATATTGAAAAGAATGGGCGCTGATATTGAAATAGAAGATAAAAAAGAAGACTGCGAGCCCTCCGGCACCTTGATTGTCAAATATTCCCGCCTAAAAGGAACCACTATTGAAGGAAACGAGATTCCCATGGTTATTGATGAGATACCTGTTATTGCAGTGGCAGGGGCAGTTGCAGAGGGGGAGACAGTTATCAGAACCGCAGAAGAATTAAGGAAAAAAGAGAGCGACAGGATTACAGCAATGGTAACGGAATTGAGGAAAATGGGTGTGGATATACAGGAATTGCCAGATGGCATGAAAATCCGAGGAGGACAACTCAAGGGCGCAGTATGTGACTCCTACAGAGACCACAGGGTGGGAATGGCTCTTGCCGTTGCAGGCATGGTGGCAAAGGGAGAAACGTCCATTGAGGGATCTGAATGGATTGCTATCTCGTTTCCCGAATTCAGAGGATATCTAAAGAAACTTATGAAGTAGGTTAACTTGTTTTGAGGCGTCACTTCCAACATTAGCCATCTGCTCAAAAAATGTCAGTTTAAACCACTTGCCACCAGCCAATTGTTTATGTTGATAGTTCATTTAAAGGGATAATGTATTGCTCAGCCCTGCTCTATTCATTGTTAATTTTTCTGTTGACAACACTATATATTGTGGTATTTTGTAATTATTAAAGGGGGGCTTGATGAAACTCAAAGGATTAGAATTATTAGGATTTAAGTCATTTGTAGACAAGACGCATTTTAATCTGGAGAGAGGAATAATCTGTGTCGTAGGCCCTAATGGCACCGGAAAGAGCAACATTGTTGATTCAATGAGATGGTGCATGGGTGAACAGAGGGCCAGGATGCTCCGCGGCGAAGACATGGATGATGTTGTATTCACAGGAAGTGAATCAAGGAAGCCATCGGGAATGGCTGAGGTATCTATTACGTTTACAAAGAATGGAGGCGGATTACCGGCTGCCTATGCCGATTATCCCGAGATTATGGTTACCAGGCGGTTCTTCAAAACCGGCGAAAGCGAGTATTTTATCAACAAGGTGCCTGTCCGTTGGCGCGATGTGATTGATCTATTCCTTGATACAGGAATTGGCACAAAGGCTTATTCTATCATTGATCAGGGAATGGTTGAAAAGATTATAATGGTAAAACCGGATGAAAGAAGGCTTCTCTTTGAAGATGCCGCGGGAATTATGAAGTACAGACTCCGCAAGAAGGAAGCCATTGCGAATATGGAGAGAACACAGCAGAATCTTCAGCGGGTGGATGACATAGTCAGGGAGATAAAGAGGCAGATAAATTCCCTTGACAGACAGGCAAAAAAGGCTGAGCGGTTTAAAGCGATGCGCGAAGAATTAAGAGAATCAGAATTTAAATTCCTGCTTCTTCAGTGGAGAAGGGTTCACGGAGAGGTCTCTCTGCAGGAGAAGGAACTATCTTTGTTAAAGGAGATTGAAGCAGCGGCGCTGAGCGAGATTTCGGCCCTGTCGGCGAGGATTGAAGAGACTAAAATATCCATTCTTGAGGCGGAGAAAAAATACAATGAATTGAATAATAAATATTTCAACCTGCAATCGGATATTCAGCAAAGGGATAATGAGTTAAACATGCTTAGAAAAGATATAAAGACCTCAGGCGCTGACAGGGAGAGGATCCTGCTTGAGTTGTCAGGGCTGGAGCAAAAACAGAAGGAATTGATGGAAAGGCTCAATTACCTCGGAATTGAGAAGGCGAAGATTGAGACATCGTTGGGTCAGTGGAAGGAAAAGGTTCAGTTGCTGGATAACGAATTCGGACTTTTGCAGAATGAGAACAACCGTCTTGGAAAAGAAACAGAGGAATCAAGGATTGTCCTGACAGACCTGCTGTCTTCAAAATCTAATATTAAAAATGAGTTGTTGAGCCTGCAGAAGGATGTTGACGAAAGAGCGAAGCGGATTGATAAACTCCAGTCAAACAATATGGAGTTAAGGCAGAATTTCGGCACCACGGAAGCAAGCCTCTCTACAGTCAGAGAAAGGCTGCTGACAGAGGAAAAAGCATTGAATTTGCTGAAAGCATCCATAAAAGGTGAAAATCTCAATATAGAAGGATTAAAAAATACGCTTGATGAGCGTTCGTCTGTTATGGTAAATATGAACAACAGGCTTCTTGAATTGAAATCCCGGTACAAGTCCCAGAAAGAGATTGTTGAAAGTTATGAGGAGTTTAAACAGGGTGTAAAGGCATTGATGTCAAGATCAGGCGCAGATGATGGTAAGCGCGGGATATACAGGGTTGTTGCTGAGATTTTCAATGTAGACCCGAAGTTTGAGGTTGCTCTTGAGGCTGTGCTCGGAGAGGTTATGGGGCATATTGTCGTGAATAATACTGCGGATGGATTTGATGCCATAGATTTTCTTAGAACAGCATCAAAAGGAAGAGCGGCATTTCTTGCTTCAGAAAATCTCTTTGATTCGTCCGTTGAACCTCCGGCAGAGAGATTTGCTCCGGAAAAGGTTGTAAGACTGACTGATGTAGTAAAAGTAGAGAATGGGTATGAAAAGATTGCCAGATTTTTGTTAAAAAATGTCCTGGTAGTTGAGGATGCAGAGACAGCGAAGCGACTCTGGAAGATTGACGGCGGCTCCGTGGCGATTGTAACGCTTGAGGGGGATATCTTTTGTTCAACCGGCGTATTTTCCGGCGGAAGCAAAGAAGAACTTGAGGCGGGACGATTAAGAAAAAGGCGCGAACTCTCTTTAATGGAGGACGAGATCAGGGAAGGAGACGCTAAAATAGAAACCTTGAAGAATGAAATTACTGCTCTGGAGTCTAATATCTCGGAAGGCGAAACAGGAATTAAAAATAAAGAAAGTGAACTCAGGGATAAAGAGATCCTTGCAATTAACATCCATAACGAAATCAGATCATTTGAAGATGATATTGAAGAATTTAAACGCCAGTTGGAATTACAACTGGTTGAGAGGGATTTTATAGTTTCTGAAATAGAGGAATTAAAAAAAGAATATGCAGAAAAAGTCCGGGGATTTGAAGATGTTGAGGGTAAAATCCGCGAAGCAGAGACTTGCCTTAAGAAATCAGAGGAAGACAAGCGATCTGCAGAAGCAAGAATAGCCCAGTTAAATTCCGCTCTGACCGGGGCAAAAACAGAGTTTGCCGCCCATGAGGAAAGGCTCAAATCCACGCTTCTGTTTATAAATTCCGGGGAAAAAGATATGGCCGATATTCTGCATTCGCTGTCTTCCAGAAAGAAAGAGACTGAAGAAAAAGAGAACTTTATAAAGAATGCCGAAGCGGAATTAAAGGAAAAAGACCTGGCGCTGAAAAATGTTGTCAATGACAGCCTCCTTCTTGAAAAAAGTTTAAATGATGCCAGAGCGGAATTTGAAAAACTGAGCGAGTACAATATATCTCTTGACAGGGAATATACCCAGAAGCGTTCATCCCTTGACCAAACAAGGGAAAAGATTTTTAATCTAAATATTTCAACCTCTGAAAAACGCAGTGGCTTGGAGTATATAAGGTCTTCCGCTCTGGACAAATGCCAAAAGGATTTTGATGATTTTCAGAATGCTGCTGTTGAGGAATCACAGGAAGATCTTGAGAAAAAAGTTGGCGAACTCCAGGATAAAATAAATGAGATGGGTGATATTAACCTTGTTGCAGCTGATGAATTCAGGGAATTAAACGAGAGATGCCAGTTTATGATGTCCCAGCGCGATGATCTTGTTAAATCTCTGGAAGATCTGAAAAATGCGATTACAAAAATAAATAAGACATCCAGGGAGAGATTCATGGAGGCATTCAATGCTATCAATGTTAAATTCAAGGAGGTTTTCCCGAGGTTCTTCGATGGAGGCAGAGCGGAGCTTTACCTCACCGATGAGCACGAAGTTCTTGAAAGCGGAATAGAGATCCTTGCTCAACCTCCTGGTAAAAGGCTCCAGAATATCAGTCTTTTGTCAGGCGGCGAAAAGGCACTGACAGGCATAGCCCTTGTCTTCTCATTCTTTCTGATAAAACCATCGCCGTTCTGCATTCTTGATGAGGCAGACGCGCCACTTGACGAGGCAAACCTGAGAAGGTTTCTTGCCATGATAAAAGAACTGAACAAAGATATTCAATTTATTATGATTACTCATAATAAACTTAGCATGGAAGTTGCCGATGTCCTTTACGGAATAACAATGGAGGAACCAGGCGTATCCAAGGTTGTCTCTGTAAAGTTGAACTGAACTATTAGAATAATATTGCGCTGGCCACGCCGAGCCATAGACAATGGTGTTTGGCTTCAATGCGGAAGTTTATAACCGACGCGTAGTTAATGCAACTCATCATTTTTTACTTGAAATTACCAATTCAGCAAGATGATTGATATCCTTCAGGGATATGCTCTCCTGTGTTCCTGCTTCCATGTTTTTGAGGGTCACTGCTCCGGATTTCATTTCATTTTCCCCTATGATTAGCACGAACCTGGCTCCAAGTTTGTTTGCTCTTCGTAACTGGGATTTGAGGCTCCGTTCGTTGTATCCAAATTCAACATAAATTCCACGCTCCCTGAGATTGGAGGCGATCTTCAACCCTGCGGCGGAAGCGGCAGCTCCCAAACTTAAAACGAAAAGCAACGGGTTGAGGAATTTATTTTTTATATCTGCAATGTCAATCAAGCGTTCAACGCCTATTGCAAATCCTGCTGCAGGCGTGGGTTCTCCACCCATGCTTTCAACGAGATTATCATACCGTCCTCCGGCTGCTATAGCATTTTGGCTGCCGCCGGTTTCAGAAATTATTTCAAAAGCAGATCTGGTGTAATAATCCAGCCCCCTCACGAGTTTTGTATTTATTTCAAATGCGATACCGGTTTCCTTCAAGAGTGCTTGTAATTTTTTAAAGTGCTCTGAACATAGAGAGCACAGATAATCCATAATCACCGGCGCTGTTTTAATAATAGGAATACACTCTTCCTCTTTGCAATCAAGCACCCGCAGCGGGTTTGTGTTCATTCTCCGCTGGCAGTTATTGCATAGTTTTGCGTGGCTGCTTTCAAGAAATATCCTGAGTTTATTGAGATACTCAGGCCTGCAGTCGGGACAGCCAACAGAATTTAACTGGACTCTTTTATTTTTTACATTTAGCTTATCAAAAATTCCATTGAGAATGATTAACAATTCCACCTCAGCTGCGGGTTCTTTTACATTGAATATCTCCGCGCCTATCTGATGGAACTGTCTAAGCCTCCCTTTCTGGGGGCGTTCATGGCGGAACATTTGGCCAATGTAGTAGATCTTGAAAATCTGTTCTGTTAATCCTAAAGAGTGCTCAATATAAGCCCTCACTGCCGGGGCGGTCCCTTCCGGTCGCATACTAAGAGTGTCTCCGCTGCGGTCAGTGAATGTGTACATTTCCTTCTGGACAATATCCGTTTCGTTGCCGATGCTCCTTTCAAACAACTGCGTTTTTTCAAGTATTGGTGTTCTTATCTCCTTATAACCAGAATTATCAAAGATTTCCCTGCATACTTGTTCTGTAAATTGCCAGATATTTGAGATGTCAGGCAGTATGTCCTTAAACCCTGCCGGAGGCTGTAATGTAGAAATTCTTGTTTTTTTTGCATTCATATCGTTTAGAATTTATATCAGATTACAGGGCGTTAGTCAAAGGATTAAACAGAAGGTATTGTGCCGTCCCAAAGAAAGTAGTGTAGCCTTCCGGACCAGGACCGAGGGTCAAGGGCTGTTTTCGGAACAGGAGGAATTTCCTTTATTATAATAAGTAGTGTAACATACCATCTCCCCGTCAGATTCAATAAATATACTTCCATCAATTGGAGTTGCAAGGATGACCTTTGTGTGTTTTTTCAACCGTTCCACTGCCTTGCTGCAGGGGTGCCGGAACGGATTATTCCTGCCGGCGGAGATTACTGCAATTTCCGGGCTTACTGCGTTCAGAAATTTTTCCGAACTTGATGTGCAGCTTCCATGATGCGGAACCTTGAGAACAGCGCTTTTTATTGATCTTAATGATAATTTGCTCTCAGTTTCTTCTTCTATGTCCCCGGTGAAGAGGAAGGATGTTTTCCCGTAAACAAGAGAGAACACGAGTGAACTATCATTTACGGATACAGACTCGTCATTCGCAGGATTGAAAAACATAAATGACACATTGTCTATATTTGTATAATTATCAGAATGCCATTTTACGATCTTTATGTTCCTTCCTTCCAGGTCCGTGAATTTTTCTTTAATATCAGGGATCCATACTTCTCCTATACTGAAATGGTCCAGAAGGTAGTTCAGTCCACCAATATGATCGCTCTGTGGATGGGTAAGCACCAGATAATCTATTCTCTTGATTTTTTTCCGGAATAAATACGGGGCAATGATTCGCTCTCCATTGTCGCGATACGGGGTTTTGCCGCCGCAGTCCACGAGCATTTTCTTGCCCTGCGGGAGTTCTATGAGGGCTGAATCTCCCTGTCCCGCATCAATAAATGTTACGCTGAGATTGCCGTTTTTTCCGGTTGTGGAAAGGTTTTCTGTTGCGAGCAGGGCTGACATGATTAGTATAGCAATGAGAAATTTCCTCATCACAGTAATGCGCTGAACCATGATCAAAAACACGGCATAATACGATGCAAATTGGGGTATGTCCGGCGGCGGAACAGCAATCTGTGAATATGGAAGCGAGGCGAAAAAGCCGGCGGTTTTTAGAATAAGGTATGCAAGGGCGGAGATTACCGGGGGCAATGGGTTTATTGCGGCAGGGATCCATAGAAATAAGAAATAAATAACCGAGAGGGGAATGAGTGGGCTCAACAGAAGCAGGACAGCAATATTCGCCGGTATGAACCACGGGGGCAGGAATTTAAAATAAAACGATATTAGGGGCGCAGTTCCGAGAAAACCGGCAATGGATGTAATTGCGGAGGTTTTTAAGTAAATGGCGGTTCGTCCGCCATGGATGTAATCCGTGAATTTTGGAACTATTAATATTATTGAAAACACAGCGGCAAAGGAAAGCTGAAAGGAAATATCAAAAAGCCACGCCGGATTTATCAGCAGCATCACTACACACGCAGTGCAGGCGATATAGAGAATTACAGGTTTGCGCAAGAATGCAATTGCGGAAAGGCAAAGGGCGGCCATAATGAATGCCCGCTGAACAGATGGGCTCATCCCTGAAACAACGCAGAAAAGGAGGAGAAAGGGCATTGTCAAGAGCGCCGCAATCCTTCTGATGTTGCAATAGATAAGTAATTTTGTGTTTATTTTAAGCATAAAGCGAAAGAGAAAATAGAAAAAACCGGCGATAATTCCTACATGCATGCCGGAGATTGCAAGGATATGAGCGGTGCCTGATTTTCTGAAATCCTGCAGCGTTTTTTTATCAAGCCCTTCTTTTATGCCGAGTGTTGCAGCAAGGATAAACCCTGACTCTTGTTTTCTGAATGCAGACGAAACAGCCTTGCCAAGATGCCTCCTGAGATGATTGATAAAGCTTATTATCCGCCCATCATCTTTTCTGAGTTTTATCAGGTCTTGTTTGTCCGTAGCCGTGCAGACAAAGCGCATTCCCTCCAGACGGAGGCGTTTTTTCATTGACGCAACGCCGGGAACGCCGTATTCTGCCGGCTCCGAGCACTTGATTTTTGCAAGTATTAAATCATAAAACCCTATATCTGTGTTTTCCCCGGGGATAAATATTAGGACCGTAAATTTTGCGCGTATGATTTTCCCCTGCTTGTGAACTGAATCTATCCGCGCCGTGAAAGAGGTGATCCCATTGTTGGATTCAGGGAACGACACTGTTTCAGCGAGAACGAGCGCCGGCTCATTGCCGAATATGTCCGGAGTATTCTCTGATTTTTCAATCAATAATTTTATGGATGAGATCCCTGTTAGAAATACGAGCATATATAGGGCGCATAATGAGAAAAAGGTTTTTTTAAAATGGGTTGCAATGAATCCGGTTATTATGGTGATTAAACTTAAAATAGATGTCCACTGGAATGACAGGGGAGAGCATGTTCCCGCGATTATACCGGCAGGGAGCAGGAAGCATAAAAGAGTGAGATATATCTGTTGCACATAAATTTATCGTGTTTTTTTAAAATAATTATCGTAGCTTCGTGATGCTGAAGCAACAAAAAATCTTTTATTTTAGAGAGGTTACTAAATTCACAATGATTTTGGAATAATATTCGGGTACATATTAATTATACCCGTGGAATTTTAAATTAATATGACGGTAGTTCCAGCAGTGTATTGAGGGTGTTAAAGAGTTTGCTTAGTCCTATTGCGCTGAGTAACTCAACGATCTCTGTATCGTTGTACATCTCTTTAAGTTTTTTGAACATCTCAGCGGAAATTTCAGGCGTTTCCGATGCGGATTTATGCGCAAATTCCAGCGCTGCTGCAGTTTCTTCATCCAGTCTTGTGAAGTCAAGATCCATCAGAGAGTTAATCTCCACTTCGGATGTGCCGATCTTTTTCAAATTTTCAATGTGTGAATCAGCGCATGAACCGCATTTGTTCACGGATGAAACCACAAAGCAGATCATTTCCTTCAGTTTCCTGTCAAGCCTGCCTGAATCCATAACGGTCTTTTTCAACTGGAGCAGACTGCTGGCAATCTGCGGTCGGCGGACAATTACCCTGTATGTCAGGGGAACATTTCCATAGTACTCATGCAGTTTGTCAAGAACCTTTTTGATTTCAGGCGTGGTTTTTTCAATTGTTATCGGGTCTATTTTTGCCATATTCCATCCTTATTTTACAATGATACGACTTTTAATAATTAATTGCAAGGAAAAATTGAAAAAAATAATTTTTTTAACAGATAGGACATATCCCCCGGAAAATGCGCCACTTATAATTAGAGTAGCGTTTTGCGTGTGTATACCGCACTCCATTAACAGAGTGATAAAAATAGGATAGAATAAGATCTTCTGAAAGGATGAACGATTTGATATGCCCCCGATTTATCAGCAATGCTTTATATAATCGGGCATAATAAATTTTATAGAATTAATACAGAAATCATGCAATACTCCAATTATTAACGACACAACAAATGGGGGTAGCTCATCACACAAAAAGCCCGGTCAAGATCAGAAATCTATTGGATAGTACTGCTCTCACCCAAATTGCCTTCGTTTCTACTATGCCGGCTACGCTGGGAACGTTATACGCCATTGACTTGAAGGACGGAGAATAAAAATGCCTGAGAAAAGAAAACTGTCTGTTTTTGAGAAATACCTGACACTCTGGGTCTTGCTTTGCATTGGTGCAGGCATTTTTTTGGGAAAGGTAGCGCCTGAGGTTGCAGTCAAATTGGATGCTCTTTCAATATATAATGTATCCATTCCCATTGCTATCTGTCTATTTTTTATGATGTATCCAATAATGGTGAAGATAGATTTTGCGGAAGTAGTAAAAGCCGTAAAAACGCCTAAGCCTGTAGCTTTAACATTATTCATCAACTGGGCAATCAAGCCGTTTACTATGTATCTGTTTGCCTCATTCTTTTTGGGATACCTGTTCAAGGGGTTCTTGCCTGGGACCGAGATTATTAAGACAGGGCAAGAAGTTGAGTTGTGGAGAAGTTACATCTCGGGCGCTATCCTGCTGGGAATTGCCCCCTGCACGGCTATGGTATTGATGTGGAGTTATCTGGCAGAAGGTAATGACGGACTTACTTTAGTCATGGTTGCCATAAACTCTCTATCAATGCTTGTACTTTATGCGCCCCTTGGAGGATTTTTACTCGGTGTGAATGCGATGCCCATACCATGGCAGACAATATTGCTTTCAGTAATGATTTATGTAGCTTTGCCATTGATTGCAGGATACTTTTCACGGAAGTGGATTATCAAATCCAAAGGCTTGGATTGGTTTAACACTAAGTTTTTGCACCGGCTCACACCGATTAGCATATTCGCACTTCTTGCCACATTAGTGCTTTTGTTCTCGTTTAAGGGGGAAATTATAATGGTGTATCCTCTGACGATATTATGGATTGCTATTCCACTTTTCATTCAGACGATATTTATTTTTACTCTGGGATTTGGCCTGTCTATATTCCTAAAACTTTCCTATCAAGATGCTGCCCCTGCTGCTATGATTGGCGCTTCAAATCATTTTGAGGTCGCAATTGCAACAGCAACCACGCTTTTTGGATTGTCTTCGGGCGCAGCGTTAGCAACGGTAGTCGGTGTTTTGATTGAAGTACCGGTAATGCTTATGCTCGTTTCGGTTTGTAAAAGATACTGTTATTTATTTAAAAAGTGACATTTAGATTTACCAGAGTGCAAATTATAGATTTGTTACTGCTGAGATAGCGGGGCCGCCTGCAGGATAAATTGTATTTGATTAAATTAAAAAATTATGATACCTTTTTCTGCAAAAGAGGTGCGCGATGTCGTTGTTGAGCAATATTGACCCGGAAATCTTTGAGTTAATCCGGAAGGAGACAGAGAGGCAGGAGTTCGGCCTTGAACTCATTGCGTCGGAAAACTATGTGAGCGAGGCTGTCCTTGAGGCAATGGGCAATGTTATGACCAATAAGTATGCCGAGGGGTATCCGGGCAAAAGATATTACGGCGGGTGTGAATATGTTGATGTAGCCGAGAGGCTTGCGCAGGAAAGGGCAAAAAAACTGTTTAATGCTGATTTTGTGAATGTGCAGCCCCATTCCGGGACACAGGCAAACATGGCTGTCTATTTCTCCACACTTGAACCGGGTGATACATTTCTCGGAATGAACCTTGCGCATGGCGGGCACCTCTCCCATGGCAGCGCTGTCAATTTTTCCGGCAGGCTTTATAAGGTTGTTCCTTACGGTGTCAGAAAGGACACACATCGGATTGATATGGACCAGGTAAGAGACCTTGCAAAGCTGCACAAGCCAAAATTGATTGTTATAGGTGCAAGCGCATATCCCAGAGCGATTGAGTTTAAGCCATTCAGGGAGATTGCCGACGAGGTCGGCGCAAAGATTATGGCGGATATTGCCCATCCGGCTGGCCTTGTGGCGGTCGGGATTCATCCATCCCCAATAGCATACTGCGAATTTGTTACAACGACCACCCACAAGACGCTGCGCGGCCCAAGGGGCGGTATGATAATGGGCAAGCAGGATTATGAAAAGGTGCTGAACAGCCGGCTTTTTCCCGGAAGCCAGGGAGGGCCGCTCATGCACATTATTGCTGCAAAAGCGGTGGCTCTCAGGGAGGCGCTGGAACCGGGATTCAAGGTGTATCAGAATCAGATAGTCAAAAACAGCAAAGCCCTTGCAGACGAATTAATGAACTGCGGTTATACACTTGTTTCAGGAGGCACGGACAATCACCTGATGCTGGTTGACCTTACTTCGCAGGGAATAACCGGCAAGGATGCGGAGATTGCGCTTGGAAAGGCAGGGATTACTGTTAACAAGAACGCTATACCATTTGACACCCAGCCGCCTGCTGTTGCCAGCGGTTTCAGAATAGGCACGCCTGCGATTACGACGCGCAGAATGAAGGAACCGGAAATGCAGCTGATAGCAAGATTCATAGACATGGCATTGAAAAATATTACAAACGAAGACCGTCTAGCTAAGATAAAAAAAGAGGTCAGGGAACTCTGCAGTAAATTCCCTGTCTACGCTGACAGACTTAAGGGAAATTAACCAATGAAGTGTCCTCATTGCGCTAATACTACTAACAAGGTTATTGACTCCAGGTTGGGCAAGGACGGGTCGGTTATAAGACGGCGCAGGGTCTGCCTTGATTGCAACAGGAGATTTACGACGCGGGAGCGGATTGAGGAAGACATGCCCATGGTTATAAAGAAGGATGGCAGGCGGGAGGCTTTTGATTTACAGAAGATATACAATGGAGTAAAAATAGCATGCAAGAAGCGGCCGATTTCAATGGATAAGATAGAGGAACTGGTAAAAGGGCTTGAGAACAGGGTGAAGGAATTGGGGGAAAAAGAGGTTCACAGCAATTTTGTCGGCAACGAGGTAATGAAAAGTTTGTATAAACTTGATCATGTAGCCTATGTAAGGTTTGCTTCTGTTTACAGGGAATTCAAGGATGTGAATGAATTTATGGAAGAACTTAAGCACCTTATGAAAAAGGAAAAGAAATAACTTACCTGATGTCAGATAAAAATTCTGAAAAATTTATGAGACTTGCTCTTGGGTTGGCAAAAAGGGCAAAGAACAGGACTCTTCCAAATCCCATGGTCGGGGCAATTGTGGTTAAGCATGACAGAATTATTGGCAGGGGCTACCATAAAGAGGCCGGTGGGCCACACGCAGAAGTGATAGCGTTGGGGGAGGCAGGAGAAGGCGCCCGCAATGCAACCCTTTATGTTAATCTTGAGCCATGCAATCATTGGGGCAGGACACCGCCGTGCACGGATGCTATTTTACAAAGCGGGATAAAAAGAGTGGTTGTCGGAATGATAGACCCTAATCAATTGGTGAAGGGAAAAGGCATAAGCAGGTTGAGAAAGAATGCTGTTGAGGTGGAGTCCGGCGTTCTTGAGGATGAATGCCGGAAACTTAATCAGGTTTATATTAAAAATATAACGAAGAAGATGCCCTATGTGATTTTTAAGTCTGCTGTCACCTTAGACGGCAGGACTGCAACAAAAACAGGCGATTCAAAATGGATTACCTCTCCGGATTCCAGACGGCTTGTCCACAATCTCCGGGCAGAGGTTGATGCAGTGATGGTGGGAATTGGCACTGTTTTGAAGGACGATTCATCCCTCACTACGCATGGGGTTGCTTCCTTTAACCCGCTTAGGATTATAGTTGACTCAAAACTGCGGATACCGCTGAGAGCCAGGGTTCTTACGGATACCTTAAGGAAAAGGACTGTAATTGCCACTACAGAGCGTGCGTCAAAAAGAAAAGCTGATATTGTTACCGGGCTGTGCGGACGCTTGATATTTCTGCCTTCAAATAAGGGCAGGGTTGATCTGAAAGCGCTTCTCTTGAAGCTTTACAGCGAGGGAATCTGCAGGCTTCTTGTAGAGGGCGGGGCAACCCTCGGTGGTTCGCTGTTTTCCGGGGGATTTATTGACAGAATGTTGTTATTTATCGCTCCGATGTTAGTCGGAGACGGGATAGGAATTTTTGAGGGATCAGGATTAAGCAGAATAAGATATTCAAAAAATTTAAAAGATGTTAAAATCAAAAAATATGGTAAGAATATAATAGTGGAAGGCAGTCTTTAGATGTTTACCGGAATAATTGAAACAGTGGGGAAAATACATAATATCAGACAAAAAGGTAAAACCCTGGAATTGACAGTAGAATCCGGTAAGGTTGCCCCTAAACTAAGTCTTGGCGATAGCGTTGCTGTTAATGGTGTATGCGTTACCGTTGTAAAAAATTCAGGTAAATCTTTTGTTGTTGATATATCACAGGAAACTGTTCTGCGTTCAACCCTCGGCAGGTTGGCGGCGGGTTCCATTGTTAATCTGGAAACCCCTTTGACTCCATCATCCATGCTCGGGGGGCATATGGTTCAGGGGCATGTTGATTGCAGGGGCATTATTACCGGGGTAAAAAAAACAAAAAATGAGTTGTTCCTGGAGATTGAATTGCCTGCAGAATGGATGAAATATATTGTTGAAAAGGGCTCTATCGCTATGGATGGAATAAGCCTCACTGTGTCAGGCATTGTCAGGAACCGGATCAGGATGGTTATAATACCGCATACTATGAAATCAACGGCTATTTTATCCAGAAAAACGGGCGATTATGTTAATATAGAAGTTGATATTTTTGGCAAATACGTTTACAATTTTATAAGTAATACTTTTGGAAAAACGGCTAACCAGGGAATTAATAAAGAATTTTTGATAAGCAGGGGATTTATATAAGGCTGAAAGATTATGAAAGTTGAAAGAGTAGAAGATGCCATAAAAGAAATTAAGCAGGGGAGGATGGTAATCCTGATTGACGATGAGGACAGGGAAAATGAGGGCGATCTATACATGGCAGCTGAAAAAGTTACGTCTAAGGATATCGCATTTATGGCAACATACGGGCGGGGGCTTATTTGCCTCGCAATGGCAAGGGAGATGTTTGAGAAATTGGATATTCCCTTAATGGTGACTGAAAACACTGCCCGCTTTGGCACTGCTTTCGGGGTTTCTATTGATGCCAAAGATGGTATAACCACAGGCATTTCTGCTGCTGATCGGACACGCACAATACTCGCCGCCATTGCAGATGATGCAAAACCTGCAGATCTTGCTCGCCCGGGGCACATATTCCCACTTCGGGCAAGGGATGGAGGAGTTCTTGTAAGATCAGGGCAGACAGAGGGGTCTGTAGATCTATCCAGGCTCTCAGGACTAAAGCCGGCAGGTGTTATATGCGAGATTATGAAAGAAGACGGGACAATGGCGCGCAAACCCGATTTAGAAGAGTTTGCGGGGAAGTTCAATCTGAAGATGGTAACCATAGCTGATCTGATAGCCTACAGACTGCAGAAAGAGAATCTTGTCCGCAGGGTCTCCACTGCAAAGATTAACACGAAGTACGGCGGTGAATTTACCGCCATTATTTACGAGAGCGATGTTGATTCAAATCAGCATATAGCGCTTGTAAAAGGGGATGTTAATCCCGGAGAGAGTGCCCTTGTAAGGGTTCACTCAGAATGCCTCACTGGCGATGTATTTGCATCTGACCGTTGTGATTGCGGAGAACAATTGCAGAAGGCAATGAAGATTATCAATGATGAGGGCAGGGGCATAATTGTTTACATGAGACAGGAGGGCAGGGGCATAGGCCTTGGCAATAAAATAAAGGCGTATGCACTTCAGGATCAGGGGCTTGATACAGTTGAAGCAAATGAATTTCTGGGTTTCAAGGCAGATCTGAGGGATTACGGGATAGGTGCGCAGATACTCAGGGACCTGGGACTAAAAAAACTCAAGCTTTTAACAAATAATCCAAAGAAAATTGTTGGGCTTGAGGGATACGGTTTGGATGTTGAGGAACGCATTCCGATTACTACCAAGGCTACATCCAGTAATTACCGTTACATAAAAACTAAGATAGAAAAAATGGGGCACCTTATTGAATTAAAAAAAGATCCTCGCAGTAAAAAATTAGAAGACAAAAAGACAGGAGGTAAAAATGCCAAAAATTCATGAAGGCAATCTATCGGGTAAAGGGTTGAGAGTTGGGATCATTCAGAGCAAATTCAATCATTTCATTACGGACAGGCTCCTTGATGGTGCGATTGAGGGATTGACGAAATGCGGTGTAGATGATAGCGCAATCCAGGTGTACCGTGTTCCGGGGTCGTTTGAGATACCGGTAATAATGAAAAAACTTGCCTCCGGCGGTAATTTTGATGTTTTAATTGCTATTGGTGCCATAATACGGGGCGAAACCCCGCATTATGATTATCTTTCAGCAGAAGTAACAAAGGGTATAGCTTATGTTGCCCTGGAGGCTGGTATACCAGTGATAAACGGTGTTCTGACGACTGATGACGTTGCTCAGGCAATTGACAGAGCCGGAGTTAAGGAAGGGAACAAAGGGTATGACGCCGCTCTGAACGCTGTGGAGGTTGGAGCGCTTTTTAAGACTAAAAAATTATGATATCAAGGAGTGATTCAAGGGATAATACTCTCAGGATGTTATATTCAAGAGAAATAACAGATGGCAGAACTGATGGATTCCTGTCCCATCAGCCTTCTGTGGATGAGGATATTGACATGTACGCAAAATCGCTTTTTGAAGGTATAACGGATAACCTGGATGAAATTGATAAGAAGATTCAAGATTGTTCATCTCACTGGAAGGTGTACAGAATGTCACTTGTTGACAGAAACATCCTGCGCATTGGGTGCTATGAAACGCTTTATCTTGATGATGTCCCGGTGATAGCAGCAATAAATGAGGCTGTAAATCTTGCAAAAAAATATGGCGGAGAGGAATCCGGAGCCTTTGTGAACGGCATACTTGACCATATTGCAAGGCAGGCTGGCAAACTGCCGGATAAGGATTGAGATGAAGGTTAATTTTCTGAAAGAATTTCCAGAAAAAATTAATTTTGAATTATTTGTCACAACACTTTTTAATGATGAGCGGCCGCCGAGGGGATTAAGCGGGTTGCTGGACTGGTATTCCAATGGAAAACTCTCCAATCTTATGATGAAGGATATGCTGACCGGTGATATCGGGGAACATGTTTATATCACCGGGGGTTCCAGATTGCCATTAGGCAGATTCGTAATCTTTGGAATGGGTGCATCCACAAATCTGTCTCAAAAAACATACAGTGATATCTCAAGTAAGATAGTGGAGTCAATCATTGATATGAAGTTTAATTCTATCTGCTGTGGCCTGCCAGGCTTTCATAAACTGAATTTTGAATTCTCCCGAGCGATTGAAATTTTCCTGCATGAGATAGAGAGGCGAAAGGTAGGTTTCCGCGATATGAATATTCTGTGGGTTGAGGATCTTGTTGAATCTTAGTTCCAGTGAAAAATTTATAGTTCAGTTAAAGAATGCAGCGACAACGTCTGACCGGAGGATTGCTTGAGTAATGATCTCAGTAGAAGGCTGATAACCACTGCTGTTGCAGTCCCACTGCTTATATTTCTTTTCTTTGTTGGTGGCATACCATTCATGATTCTCATAATAGTTGTAGGGTTTATTGGATTATATGAAATGGATAAAATCGGAAGAGCCAAAGGTCTTGAATTCAGAAGCACGCTTCTGTTTATAATGGGGTTTGCTGTTTACATAGCAGCCTATGTTGACAGCAAGTACCTTGGAATTAAAAGTGGACTGGCTGTGTTTTCAAGTGTAGTGTTTTTTTCATGTCTTACAATACTTGTTTATGAGATGTTAATGAATAAACCTCAGGGTTCAATAAAGACTTTCACGGGTGCGCTGTTTGTCCATCTTTATGTTAATGTGTCCTTAAGTTGTATAATACTTTTAAGGAATATAGGATTTGGCAACAGTATAACCCTGCCTTCGGGCTTGTACAAGAGTTTTGACCTTTATAACGAAAATATTGGGACATTTTTTGTTTTTTTTACTGTCGCCGCAACATTCATTGCTGATGCAGGCGCTTACTTTGCCGGCAGGATGTTTGGCAGAACAAGGCTTGCTCCGCTGATAAGCCCAAAAAAGACGGTTGAGGGGGCTGTTGGCGGGATGCTGGCTGCCTGTCTGGCAGGGGTGGGCGTAAAATTTATTGATAAAATATTCTTTAGGATTTCAAACGAGTTCTCCTATTCAAATGTTCTCATCCTTGCTGCTATTATAGGAGTAACAGGGATATTCGGAGACCTCTTTGAGTCTATGGTAAAACGAGATGCTAACATTAAGGATACAGGGGGAATTCTGCCAGGTCACGGTGGAATGATGGACAGACTTGACAGCTTGCTTTTTACTATTCCCTTTACATATTTTTATGTTAAGATATATTACAATTTGTTTTAAATATATAAAAGGAGAAGAAGATGAAAAGAAGAATCGGTATTTTATTTGCAGCGGCGATTGTGCTTGCCGCAGGTTGCAACGTGAAAAAAGGAAAGGAGCAATCAGGAGGATCTGAGGTTAGCCCCAAAATTGAACAACAGGCAAGCCCGCAGGTTCAGACAGGTTCCGTTGAATTAAACGATAAACTCAAGGAGAAAATTATTTATTTCTTAAAGACAGCGTTCAATGTTCCGGCTAATGTAGCGGTTTCTCTATCCGGATCAACACCCGCGCTAATAAAAGGGTTTACTACAGTTACAGCAGCATTTTCCTCCCAGGGGATGACACAGAATGTGGATATTTATGTTTCTAATGATTCAAGATATGTTCTGGTGGGAAGGCTTATGGATCTGGAGGGCTCGCCATGGGAGAAAAAGGATATGAGCAAACTTTCCCTTGCTGATTCTCCATCAAAGGGAAATAAGAAAGCTCCGGTAACTATAGTGGAGTTTTCTGATTTTCAATGTCCATTCTGCGCCAATGCGTTCAATATTGTGGAAAACGAGGTTCTTAAAAAGTACGGAAAGAAGGTTAGATTTGTTTACAAGCATTTTCCGCTGAGCAGTATTCACCCTTGGGCAGACAATGCTTCTATTGCGGCTGAATGCGCTCTCAATCAAAAGGACAAGGCATTCTGGAAATTTTACGAGAACTTCTACAAAGAACAGAAGAATATAACAAATGATAATCTGAAGGAGAAGGTAGAGTCTTGGGCAAAATCCGCCGGACTGGATACAAAAAAATTTCAGGAATGCTATGATAAAAAGGAAACCCTTCCCCGTGTAGAAAGAGACAGGAATGATGGGGCAGCCATTGGTGTAACCGGTACGCCCGCTTTCTTGATTAACGGTATTTTCCTTGGAGGAGCTCTTCCCTTTGAAAAGTTTCAGGAGATAATAGATCACGAGCTCAAACAGGGATCCTGAGGGCTTTAACTAATTCCTCCGGGAGCGGGGCTTCAATGCTTACTTTTTCTCCTTTTGGAAGACAGAGTTCTATTCTGCTGGCGTGAAGAAAGAATCTGTTCTTCAATTCCGGCAGACTGTAAGGTGATCCGTACAGAGAATCACCAACAATAGGAATTCCATAGTGCGCGAGTTGAGCCCGGACTTGATGCGTTACACCGGTTCTTGCAGTTACTTTTAAGAGGGTGAATTTTTTATAGTGTTCTATTGCTTCAACCGCAGATTCTGCTTCCCATGATTTTATATTTTCTGGCTTGTTGTTATGCACAGCCATTTTATTTCTACTTTCCGGATCATGCGCTATAAAATTGGAAAGGTCGGCAGATCTGTCCAGCCTGCCATGGACGAGGCACAGATATTCCTTAATGACCTGTTTTTTCCTCCATTGTTGCCTGATGTAATTAAAAATTTCCTGCTCTTTTGCTGATAAAATGGCTCCGGATGTCCCTCTGTCCAGCCTGTGGAGCAGTCCAAGCATGGAAGTGCCTGGATTAACATTATAAACTTCAGGGAATTGCGCAAGTATCCCGTTCAGAATGGTATTATTTTCTCCGGGATTGAGTGGATAGGAGTGAATGCCGGAAGGTTTATTGACTGCTACTATGCATTCATCCTGGTAGATTATGTTTACAGGGATATCTGAATTTGCAGGTATCACAAAAAGGTTTTCCCATCCAGTCTTAAGTCTTAAAGATTCCCCCTGGTTAAGGAAATACCCCTTTGTCGCTATTTTGTTGTTGACAGAGATATATCCTGATTTTATCAGATGTCTTGCTTTGCTTCTTGTTATTCCATCTACTTTAAGGCAAAGTAAGCGGTCAATCCTTATATATCCAAGGTTATTTTTAATCTCCATGCTTCTATTATACTTTACTTATAAAAATTAGTATGATATTATCAACCGTTAGATAGAGGATTATGAGCCTTGTTGGCAGTTTGGAAGACCTTGGTCTGGGTGAAATACTCCAGATAGTTAGTCTCAGTAGAAGATCAGGAATCCTCTATCTTGCGCACCAGGCCAAGAAAGGGATGATTATTTTTAAAATGGGACAGGTAATATCAGCATCCTCAAACGAAAAAAAAGATAATTTTGTGACAAATTTAATAAAGATGGGTTATATGAATCCTGATAATGTGAAGAGCAGTTATGCATTCTGGAAGGCTGAGAACATGCGCATTCCATATTCTCAATATTTGCTTCAGAAGTTTAATGTTCCTCCAGATGTGATGAATGAACTTCACTCTAATCTTATAGAAAAAACCATATATGGCTTCTTTGGATGGCCCGAAGGGACTTTTAATTTTGAACTGAAGGAAAATGAATCAGAATTGGAGGCGATTCTTAATTCCCCGCTGCTCAGCATCCTTGAACAGGGATTGAGCCCTCAGTTCCTGGCTATGGAAGGCTCCAGGCTCTATGATGAAATGAAAAGGAGTCAGCCTGTTGTTGTCAAACCAAAGGATGAGAAACACATCAAACCAGCGGAAGCTTTAAGAGAAGATATAAAAATCCTACCAGACGAAATTTCGTTGAATTACTATGCTCCTGACAAGGCTAAGGATTTGAAAGAAAAGGCGCAGGAAGTGGGAACATTCAATCTAAACAGTGTGTTGAATGATATCAGTGCCTCGCTTGAGCAAGGAGAGTCTCTTTTTCCAGATATAGAACCTGTAACAAGAACGGCCCACAGCCCGGTGCTTGAACTGCTCAAATCAATGATGGGAGAGTTAATGAATCCCGATACGGTGCCAGAGGTTTCATTGCTTGTGCTTCGTTTTGCGAGCGAGTTGATGAATCGGGCTATCCTTTTGCTTGTTAAAAAAGATGAAATATGCGGTCTCGGTGGATTTGGCATTCGGTTGAAAGACAACAATCCTGACAAAGTAGTAAGGGAAATCAAAATCCCGCTTAATGAACCTTCAATATTCAGTGAATCCATTGCCAAAAAATTTTCTCTGAAGAAAAAACTGGAACCATTGCCGTGGCATGAATATTTTCTGAAAAAACTTGGCGGTGGCACGCCTGCGGAGGTCTATGTAGCCCCGATTTTTACTGTTGGGAAAATTACAGCCTTGTTGTATGGCGATAATCTTCCAGAAAATACCGCAATAGGGGATACAGATTCACTTGATATATTTTTGAATCAAGCAGGTCTTGCAATGGAGAAAGCGTTTTTAAGAAGAAAACTCCAGAAAATGAAAATTAAAAATGATTCAGATTAGAGATAAAGGATAGATTGATGCCATACCAGGTACTGATTGTTGAAGACTCTGCCACTACAAGAGCATTTATTATGTCTGCATTGCAGGATCTGGAGGGGATTGAATTTGTAGAAAGTGCTACAGGTTTTGAAGCTCTCAAGGCCCTTCCCAGACATAAATTTAATCTGATTTTAACCGATATAAATATGCCGGATATAAATGGACTTGAGCTTATTAGTTTTATAAGAAACAATCCTAATTATAAAGATATCCCCTTATTTATTATATCCACAGAAAAAAGTGAATATGACAGGAAAAAAGGGCTAATGATAGGAGCAAACGAGTATGTTATTAAACCATTTGTTCCGGACAAACTTAAAGAACTTGTTTTAAAATACCTTGCAAAGAAATGAGGGTTGCTGATGATCTCTGAAGGAGAAAAAATAAAAAGAAAAGCCTTTAAAGAATTTATATCAGAGGCAGAGGAATTAATAGACAAACTATCCAAGAACATACAAGAAATGGATGCTTATTTATCCAATGGGAAAGTTCCTCCCGATATGCTCAATGAAATATTCAGGGGAGCGCATTCCCTTAAGGGGCTTACCGGTATGTTTGGATTTGTTCAGATGTCGGCTCTTAGCCACCATATGGAAAATCTTCTTGACAATCTCAGGCTTGATAAAGTTATTCTTGACAAGAAGCTGCACAGTATACTGACAGAGGGTGTTGATCTTCTCAGCACGCGTCTTAAAAAATTGACTTCTGGTGGAACCGAAACCGAAGGGGAATTTGAAGAATTTATTAAAACAATAGAGGATACAATTTCCGGATCAAAACCAAAAAAAGAAGAATCTGTTTTTGACAGTATAGGCATAGATAGCAATGTATTGGGGGTTCTTACTGAGTATGAAGAACACCGTTTAAAAGAGAATATAAAATCTGGATCAAGGATTTATAAAATTTCTGCGGTTTTTGATCTGTCAAGTTTTGATGAAGACCTCTCTAAATTGAATGATGTCTTAAAATCTTTGGGCGAGATTATTACAACCCTCCCGGGCGCAGGTGCACCTGGAGAGGCAGAGATCAAATTTGATATTATTTTGGGAACTGATAAGGACCAAAGCGCAATTAATGAATTGTTAAAGAGGTTCGGTGTTGAGATAACAGAGTTTACCAAGGATAAGAGACATGTTCAGCCACAGGCAGCCGCCCCTGAAAAAATAGTTGAGAATGTTTCTTCTGAACAGAGTGTTTCCCAGGAAGAAGTACTTTCAGTTAGAAGTGTAAGTCAGACTGTGCGCGTGGATATTTCAAAACTGGACTACATTATGAATATTGTTGGCGAGCTGTTTCTCAGCAGAATC
>Ga0209619_10000414_pt1 | contig 29932 bp, 21 predicted proteins | sample Rifsed16ft3_FD_184011 | JGI IMG/M metagenome (GOLD analysis project Ga0209619, IMG submission 184011) | Soil microbial communities from Rifle, Colorado, USA - sediment 16ft 3 (version 2) | ecosystem: Environmental > Terrestrial > Deep subsurface > Rock core/Sediment | place: Rifle, Colorado... | reverse complement strand
GGGGTCAGGCGGGGCGGCGCACGACCCCCACGCCGGGGATCTCGGGCAGCCGCCAGCGGCAGTCCGGCCCGAGCACAAGGCCGTCGAACGGGTCGGCCGCGAGGAGCAGGCAGCCGTCGAGATCGGCCCAGTCCACGAGGCCGGCCACGGCCGCGGAGGCGGCGATGCCCAGGCTCGTCTCCTCCATGCAGCCGAGGAAGATGCGGAACCCGAGCTCCCGCGCGCGCCGGATCATGCGCAGCGCCGGGCCCACCCCGCCCACCTTGGCCAGCTTCACGTTGACGCCGGCGACGACACCCACGAGTCCCTCGAGGTCGGCCTCGACGACCGCGCTCTCATCGGCCACGATGGGCAGCGTGCTGCGCTCCTGGAGCCAGCGCAGCTGGTCGAGCCGCCGCGCCCTGAAGGGCTGCTCGATGAGCTCGACCCCCAGGCGCACGCACTCGGGCAGCAGCGCCTCGGCGATCTCGGGCGTCCAGCCCGTGTTGGCGTCGACGCGGATGGGACCAGCGAAGACGCCCCGCACCGCCTCGAGCGTGGCCAGGTCGGCCGGGCCGCCCAGCTTGATCTTCAAGGCCGGGAAATGGGCCGCCCGGGCGGCACGCTGGGCGACGATCTCGGGCTCGTCGATGCCGATGGTGAAGTCGGTCGGCGGCAGCTCCCGGGGCGTGCCGAGCAGCTCGGGGAGCGCCAGCCCCAGGCGCTTCCCGACGAGATCGTGGAGGGCGATGTCGACGGCGCACTTGGCGGCGCCGTTGTGCGAGATCCGCTCATCCATGGCGAGCGATGCGGCAACCAGCCACTCACGGGCGCCCGCGACGTCGCGCGGCGCCTGGCCCATCTCCGCCAACGTCTCGACGAGGACGGGCACGACGGCCGCCACCGTCGCCGGCGTCTCCCCGTAGTAGGGATCCGGGAAGCCCTCACCGATGCCGCGTGCCTCGTCCACATCCTCGATGGTGGCGATGACGGTCGAGGCGGCGTGGTGCGGCAGCTTGCGCGCGATGCGGAAGGGATCGCGGAACGGGAGCTCGAGGACCTCGGTGGTGACCCTCACCCGAGGCGCTCGCGCAGGGCGTCGAGGAGGCGCTCACCCCCGAAGCGGTAGGGGTCGTCGGTGGGCAGGCCGGTCTCCTCGGCCGTGCGCGCGATCTCGCGGCGGGCCTCGCTCTCGGAGAACAGGCTCGTGTTCAGCGCCACGCAGGCCACGACCGTGGGCGCCACCAACGCGGCCACCTGCTCATGCAGGCGGATGTACCCGGGCAGCGGCTTCAACATGTGGGGCGTCTCCTCCCAGCCGTGGTGGTGCGTGCGCCCGACCTGGTGGACCATGACCATGGCCTGCGGCGTGCAGCCGTGGATGAGCCCCAGCGTGACGGCGCTGTAGGCCGGGTGGTCGAGAGAACCCTGGCCCTCGACGAAGATCCAGTCGCCCATCGCCTCGGCCTGCTCGACCAGCCACTCGCAGGTGCCGTTGAGGAAGTCGCTGATGACGCGGTCCACGGCCACGCCCCAGCCGTCGATCATCATGCCCGTCTGGCCGGTGGGCACGAAGACGCCCGCAAGGCCGGCGTTCAGGGCGGCCCTGCGCAGCTCGAGGGCCACACTCATCTTGCCCAGGGCGCAGTCGGTGCCGACGGTGAGGATGACCTTCTTGCCCGGCAGGTGCTCGCGGCCGCTCGACACCTCCATGCGCTCGGGTGAGCGCCGGTAGTCGGTGATCTCGACGCCGGCCGCGGCCGCCGCGGCCGCGAACTCGGGATCGTCGCCGATGAACGTGTGCAGGCCCGAGCGGATGTGCATCCCGGCCTGGATCGCATCGAGCACGATGATGCGCCAGCTGTCGGGCAGCTTGCCGCCGGCGGGCGCCGTGCCCAGCAGCAGCGCCGTCGGGCGGGCGGGCAGCGTCTCCGCGAGCGTGGCCGCGACCGGGATGTCGTACGGCTCGCCGAGCCAGTCGCGCACGTTGCGGCCGGCGCGGGTCGAATCGATGACGGCGACGATCGTGTCGCGACCGTAGCGGATGACGCCGAGCGCCGTCTTCGAGCCGATCTCGCCGAACTGGTCCTCGGCGAGGATGACCAGGCGCTGGGGCCTCGTGGGGAGGTTCATTTGCCACGCAAGTCTATCGGCTATGAAGACGCCCCCGGGGCGCGGTCCGGGGGCGTCGGGGGTGTGCGTCTGGTACCGCATACCGGATTCCCAGCGAACCGTCTCATGCGTCTCAGCCGCGTTCACGGAGCACCTCCGAGAGACGCATGAGACGCAAGAAACAGAACCCATGAGGGCTCCAATAAGGGCTCCTCACCGGCGGGATCGGAAGGCGTCGGTCGTAGGATTGCCAATGTGAGCAGCATCGAGCGCAAGAACCTTGGCTCCCCCGACGAGACCGAGCACTTTCCGCGTGGCGTGTCCCACGAGGTGCACCTCGGAGAGCTGACCGTGGCGCGCAACATCCATCAGCCTGGATGGCATTGGGCGGAGCACGTGCGGCCGATCGTGGGCGGCTCGTCGTGCCGGATCCACCACACCGGCTACGTCGTGCGCGGACGCTCTCACGTGCGGCACGACGACGGGACCGAGATGGATTTCGGGCCGGACGACGTCATCGACGTGGCGCCCGGCCATGACGCGTGGGTGGTCGGCGACGAGCCGTTCGAGACCATCGACTGGGTGGGGGCGCACCGATGGGCCTCGCCGCCGGCCGGCGACCGCGTGCTGGCGACGATCGTCCTGACCGACATCGTGGACTCGACCGCGCGGGCGGCGGAGCTCGGTGACGTCGCCTGGGGACGTCTCCTCGAGCGACACCACACGATCCTGCGGCGCCAGCTCGATCGGTTCGGCGGACGCGAGGTCAAGACCACTGGCGACGGCATGCTCGCGCTCTTCGATGGGGCGGAACGGGCTGTGCGAGGCGCCAATGCGATGGTGCGCGCCGTCGAGGAGATCGACTTGCGGATCCGCGCCGGCGTTCACACCGGCGAGGTGGAGTATGTCCCTGGGAACGTCCGCGGCGTGGCCGTCCACGTCGCCTCCCGCATCATGGCCCTCGCCGGTTCGGGCGAGGTTCTCGTCTCAGACACGACGCGGGGTCTGATCGAGAGCCGAGAGATCACCTTGATTGATCGCGGGCGCCATGCCCTAAAGGGTGTCACCGATGAACGCACGATCTTCGCTGTCGAATAACGCTCACTCGTCCCAGGACCCGCGACGGCCCCTAGCCTCCGGCCCGAGCATGGGCAAGCGACGAGCCCACGCGGCGCTCAGGCGCGCACTGATTCGGCGAGCAGATAGGTCGTCATCGGTCCCAGACCTTTGACCTCGACGGGCTCGCGCTCCTCGAAGGCGTAGGCGTCGCCGAGCAGAGATCGAGTCGACTGCGCAACGTGGATGCGGCCGGGAACCCCGGAGGACTGCATCCGCGACGCAATGTTGACGGTGTCACCCCAGAGGTCGAACAGGATGCGCTGCCGACCGATCACGCCGCCCACGAGCGGCCCGCTGGCCAGGCCGATGCGCAGCTGCAGCGGGCCGTCCAGGCGCCCGCGCGCCTCGTCGAGGGCGCCGAACATGCCGCGTGCGAGCCCGATCGCGGCCGGCGCATGATCGGCCCGAGGCTCTGGCGCGCCGGCGACCGCCATGTACTCATCGCCGATGGTCTTGATCTTCTCGACGCCGGCGTCCGCGGCCAACTCGTCGAAGCGGGTGAAGAGCTCGTCCAGGAAGCCAACCACGCGCGCCGGGTCCGTTCGGCGGGCCCAGGGGGTGAAGCCGGCGAGGTCGGCGAACAGCACCGTCGTCTCGGGGTACGACTCGGCGATCCGCTCCTCACCATGCTGCAGCCGGACGGCGATGGATGGCGGGATCGCGTTGGTCAGTAGCTCCTGCGAGCGCGCCTCGGCCCGCCGCCGGCGGACGTCGGTATAGCGCAGCAGCGCGAAGGTGATGCCCAGGGGCACGCCGAGGTTGGCCGCGTACCACACCAGGCGCAGGGGGTACGGCTGAGGCGGAATGCGGCTGCTTACGATCGGATCGATGATGATCACCCCGATGACGACTGCCATGAACGCTACGAACCAGGCCGTCGCGTGCCGCGGCCCCAACCCGAGGAGCGCGAACACCGGGCCCAGGAAGGCGAACACCACTGCCGCACTGGATCCTGCCAGCCCGCCGAGCGACACCTCGATGACGGCCGAGAAGGCGAACACCGTCAGGATCAGGACCTTGACGTAGCGCTCGAAACGCCGGGTGCGAGCCAGCACGATCAGGTTAATCGCGGTCACCAGCGGCATCGTTGCGGCCACGAACCAGCTCAGCGGGAGCCCCTGGGACAGCGCAGGGAGCTGCAAGGCGCCGACGATGAGGATGTAGCTAGCGATGACGAGGACGCGCTTGCGTAGCCGCCGGTCGTCGTCGTCCGTCGGCTGGTCCGCGATACCGATAGCCCGATCCACGAGTGCCCGGGCTCGACGCGCTGGGTTCGTTCGGGTCACGACGCGCCTGCCGAGCGCCGGTACAGGACCACGCGCCACACCGGGATCCCGCCCTCGTGTGCGTTCCGATACCCCGCCCCCGTCATCCACCGCTCGAGTTGCGCATGCCGGTGGATGAAGTAGCGGGCCGGACTGCGGCGAAGGACCTGCACCAGGTTGTACAGCCGCATGAAGAGGCGCATCCACCACACGTCGCGCGGGTAGCTGATGCCCACTAGCCGCGGGCGCGAGCGCGTCGCCGCCGCGAGCAGGAGCTCGAGGTAAGGATAGCAGCAGATCACCGCATCGAGGGTGACGATGTCGGCCGCCGGCAGTTCACCGGCGAGCTCCACGACGTCGCCGTACCGATACTCCACCCGGCCGTTCAGTCCCCGCCGGTCGGCCTCGGCACGCGCGGTCGCCAGGAACTCGCGCGAGGCGTCCACGTCGACGGCGGACGCGGCGCCGGCCTCGAGCAGGCCGACGTGCACCGCGCCTACGCCGGCACCGATGTCGAGCACACGCGCGCCCTCGATGCCTAGGCGCTGGATGATCGCAATCAGCTCGCGCGTAACCTGGTTCAGCCGTCCGTCGCGCCAGCGTTGCAGGTCGGCGTCTGCGTTGAGGCCGTCGTAGCCGAGTCGTGCCATGTCGTCGTCGCAGCAGAAGCGTCGCCGGGGTGTTGCCATAGACCGATGATGCGCCGCGCGTCAACCGCAATCAGCGTAACGCGAGGGAGGATGGTCCCGCGCCAGCCGCATGCCGCGCCACATGGAGCCTCTCGTCGCCGGGTCCGGCGATTAGGAGTCTCGCACCTACGTGGAGCAGACGTACACACGAAAGGCTCTTACAAGGGTCGCGCCGCTAACTGTCCGTCGCTACAGCCGGCGGTCCTAGCCGTCGATCGCGGGCCGATGCCACTGCGGCTCACCCCTTCGTCGCCCGCCACCTCGCTGGTACCGAAACGATAAGGGCTCCCATAAGGGCTCCCGGGCATTGGCGATCGGGCGAAAACCACAACATCTGGTGTGCGATCCGGGCTCACCGTACTAGATATTGTGGTTTGAGTGGTACCGCATACCGGATTCGAACCGGTGGTCTCCGCCTTGAGAGGGCGGTGTCCTGGGCCTCTAGACGAATGCGGCGCTGGCGGCCAGCGCCCGCCGGGGCGCCCAACCGGCCGAGATGATACCAACGAGGGGGGCCGCTCGCAACCTACACACCAAGCCGCAGCCGACAGCGGCGCTCAGGATCGACGCACCCCCATGATCACCGGCGACCGTGTGAGTCTGCGTCCGAGGGCACGCTCGCCACTCGGTCGAAGCAAACTCAGCACGCCGACGACCAGGTGATCGAGAACGTCGTCTCGGTAATCGTCGTCCCCGGCCAGTTGATGTACCGCGAGCCGTCGACACCCGTCTCGCCGTCGTAGTGCGCCCGGAAGTTGTACGTGATCGAGCTTCCGCTCGAGAATCCCTTGGACCAGTTGTTCCCGCTGGCGTTGCTTGCGGTTGTGCTCGTCACGTTGTTCGTCCAGGTCGAGCTCGTCGAGGGCTTCCGATCGAACCAGAGCGTCCGGTTCGACAGCGGTGTGTTCGACAATGCCTGGTAGTTGGTCGAGTCGGTCGCGATCGCCAGCCGACCGGTCGCAGTGGCCGTCGCTCCAATACAAGCGCTGTAGCTCGACGAGCCCACGGTCGCGCGGCTCTTGAGGCCAGCCGGACCATGGTTCGTGATGTTGAGGAAGCAGTCGGCGTAAACGCCGGCACTGTTCTTGACGCCATACTTCAACTGTGCCGCGGCATGGTCGCAGCGCTCGATGTAGGTCTTGTTCCACCCGGTGTTGCTGGCCCACGGCGAGGTCGATCCCATGATCGTGTCGTCCTCGCCTTGCTCGTCATGGCTGCCGCCGACCAGAACCGCATGGAGCGTCTCGTGAAGCATGGTGCGGCGGGCATAGAAACACAGGCCGGTGGCTTGGCACGAGTTCGTCGTGTCGTACCAGTGCCAATTGTTGACCGGGTGAGGCGCCAGCGCGAAGTTCCGAATGTAGATCTCCCAGTTCGTCATGCGAGTGTTCCTCGCGCACTGGAGCCACTCGAGCGAACCCGAGCACGGTGACGTCGAGGAAGGAGAGAAGTAGATCCGTCCGGTGTTCGGTGCGACCTGGCTGAGCGTCGGCATGTGGCTGTTGTTCTTCGCTGGATCCACCCACAGCGAGGTGAGCACGCCATTGCCCACCGTGTAGACCCAGCTCGGGTAGGTCGTGGCGCCATAGCCGTAGGTGAGGACCTGGTCATTCGTGAATGCCTTACTCGCTCCGGCCGTCGGCGTTCGCCCGCTATGGGCGCCGACGGCAGTGATCACGGTGGCCGCGATCAGAGCGGACCCGACCAGGCCGCGAAGCAATCGACGCATCGAACGAACCCCTTTCGGAAACGCGCGCATGATCGGTTACGGGGTGGCGGGCGACAGGATCGTCAGCGCGTTGGGGAAAACCTGTCCGGTGGCAAGCTCGACGACGTCGGCCGACACCGAAGGGGCCCCGCCGCCGAATGCAGCGCTGAGGAAGGCGTTGACGTGGCCGACGACGGCGAAGCGATCGTCCGACAGTTCCGGCCAGAGGCTCAGAGGCGAGACGCTGTCCGGCTCCTGATGGACGACTCGGATCGCCCCACTGGCCGTGTCGATCGCCGCGAGCACCTTGAGCGTGGGGATCTCTTCGCCATTCCCCAGGGACACGTAGGTCACAACGTAGGCCGCCCCATCCGACGTCGGATAGTGGTCGACGAACTCCGCGCTCTCTGCCTGCCATCGCTGCTCGCCCGTCTGGCGGTCAAACGCCACGATGAAGGTGCGTTCGTCGGGCACCGCGAAGAGCGTCGTGTCGCTCACGTCCCACAGGTAGAGCGAGGTATCGGTGACGGGTCGGCTGAATGCGCCGCTCGCCACGTCGATGACGTCGATGAAGCAATGCGGGGGAAAGACGAGAACCGGACCGCAAGCGGGCGCGCCCACGGTGGCCCCGGTCGGGCTCACCCGCAGCTGATTCCGGGTGCCGGTGCCATTGAACTCGGTCGGCCACGGGGCAGGCTCGATGACCTGGCGCACGGCGAAATCAGTGAGGTCGATCGCGCTCACGCCGGGATCGACATAGCCGGCAACGGGAAGGCCGGTGAAGTAGAGCGAGCCGCCGGCGAAGACGGCGGTGCCGACTTGCTCCGGCCGATCCAGCCGGATCAGCTGGCGCCCGGTGGCGATGTCGCGGATGACGAGGCTGGAGCCAGCAGCCCCGGTGGGGAGGACCGACGCGACTTGATCGGCGCTCACAGCGAGCACTTGCTCGCCCGGCGGCAGTCGGAGGCTGGGCCCGCCGATCACGGCGGCGGCGGATACACCGGGTGGGACCTCCGCGGCAAACGCTCGTCCGACGGCCACGCCGGCGGTCGGAGAAGGCGAACTCGACGCCGGCGCGCCGAGGCTCTCGGAGGGTGCCGGCGACGCCCCGCTCGATGGGTTCGTGCCAGGGCGAAGCAGGACCGCAACCACCAGCACTAAGCCCGCGCCCGCGACGAGGAGCGCTACCGAACCGGCCCGCCAGCGGACGGGCGCTCGCCGGACGCTCATCGTTCGCCCTCGCTCCTCGACGGGTGTGCTACCCACCCGAATCTACCGATGCGAACTCGCATGCTCGCCTCCGCCACCGGCTTGGCAATCCCAAGCGGACCTCGGGAATCTTGCCCGCACCGCAGCGCGGCTGTCAATACATTAGATACCTTGAATGTCAGAAATCAGCGACTCCATCCTGGCCACTGAAGCGCGGCTGGGAACACTGGTTGGAGCGCACGCGCGCCGATTGAGGCGGCGCATGCCGCTCAGGTCAGACCCAATCATCTGCAATCATCGGCCGGCTGACGGGCCGGATGCGCTGACGGTCGTCAGCCCCAGATACCTACAGCCGATGCGCCTCGAGGAAGGCCCGGATCGAGGCGGCCACCTGCTCGTGGGACTCCTCGCCCAGCACCAGCCCGTAGTGCGAGTGCGCCCCGTAGGGCTGGTACTCGGCGCCGAGCCAGGCGGCGAGGCGTTCCGAGTCGCCCTCCGGATAGAGCCGGTCGAGACCGCCCCCGACGACGAGTATCGCCGTCCCCTCGCCGACCGCGGCGCGGTCCACGGGCACGCCGGCCAGCACGTCGCGGCGGGCCTGGCCCGACTCGGCGCCCATCATGTGCTGCACGCGCAGCACGTCCGCGATGGTCAGGTCCGGGTTGCGCCGGCGGAGCTGCTCGGGCATCCCGGCCCAGCCGACGAGGTCGCGGCGGAAGACCTCGGGCACGGCCCGCAGCTGGTGGAGGCGCGCGGGCGTGCGCAGCGCGGCCGGCAGGGCCGGGCTGATGAGGACGAGGCCGGCGATCGGCCGGAGTTCCGCCGTCTTGAGGGCCAGGAGCCCGCCGACGCCGTGGCCGACGATGACGACGTTGCCGCCGAGCCGGTCCACGGCCGCCTCGACGTCGCCGACATAGGTGGCGAAGTCGAGCGTCTCGTAGTCGGTCGTGTCCGACCAGTAGTGGCCGCGCAGGTTCAGGGCGTGGCCCTCCCAGCCACGCTGCGCGAAGTACTCCTGGTAGCGGTGCCAGAGCCACGAGCCGCCCAGCTCCCCGTGCACGAGCAGGAGCGGCCGGCGCCGCGAGCGACGCTCGGGCAGCCACGACTCGATGTGGACCCCGCGCTCGAGGATGTCGACCTCGTCCTTGCGGATCGGCCGCGGCGAGGGCGGGCGCTCGTTCGGTCGAAGGGGCAGGCTGATGGGGGCGTCCTCGTCGCGGTCCATGGGAGGGCTCACCACTCGCCCGGGCTGAAGAGCAGACCGGTGGCCGGCTTGGGGTAGAAGTAGGTCGACTTCTGGGGCATCAGCTCACCCGCGCGCGCGACGCGCACGACGTCCGCCGCGTCGGTGGGCTCGAGCAGGTAGGCCGCGTCGCCCTCTCCCCGGTCCACGGCCGCGATGGCCGCAACGGCGTCCCTGACGTAGTCGATCCGCTCGCCGGCGGCGATGGCCGCGCGGTCGAGGCCGTGGATGGCGCTGAAGGCGGCCTCCAGGACGGTCACGCCGAGCCCGCGCAGGACCGGCGAGGCGTCCCCGGGCAGGAGCGGAGCAAGCGCCTCCGTTCGCGGCCTCAGCACCGCCGCCCGGCCGCCGGCCCACGACCCGATCCGGGGGCCGTGCCCCCCTCCACCGGTGGGGGGAAACGCGGCGACGAGCGCCTCCGCGCTGGGCAGGGGCTCGACCCGGAACAGCCGCTCCACGGCGGCCGGCAACTCCGCCCCCGGCGGCCCGCCGCGCACCACGCGGTGGGTGGGCAGGATCGTCATCTCGGTGGTGGCGAGGTCGAAGACGAGGGCCAGGATGAACTCGTAGGGCGGGTCGATCGTGCAGGCGCGGTTGGCGGCCCGCTCGTCGCGGTAGCGCAGCGCCGTCTCGTAGCGGTGATGACCGTCAGCGATCGTGATCGGCCCGGCCTCGGCGAGCTCGATGAGCCGGGCGCCCGGACTCCCGTCCCCGCGCCGGCCGACGGGCACGACCCACAGGCGATGGCGCACCCCGTCATCGTCGGTGGCCGCGGTCGCCGGCGGCTCGACGGCGACCGAGGCCAGCAGCTGCCCGCTCTCGCCGGAGGGCGACTCGTACAGCCCGACGATCGGGCTCAAGTTCGCGCCGGTCGCCTTCAGGAGCGCATGGCGGTCCTCCTTCGGTCCGCCCAGCGTGCGCTCATGGGGCAGCACGCCCGAGCCCGGCCCGAAGCTCTCCAGGGCGAGGCGGGCGAAGAAGCCGCGCTGCGTCCGCTCCACGGTCGTGCCCGGCACGTCGTACGCCTGCTCGTAGGCGTAGATGGCGGGAGCGGGGTCCTTGCGCAGCGTGCCGTCGCTGCGCCACGCGGCGAAGGCCGCGGCGGCACGCCGATAACGCGCACCGGGCTCGTCGCCCGGCTGGTCGGGCGGCAGGTCGAGCAGGACCGAGTTGCGCGGGTGGCGGGCGGCGAGCGTGGCCTGCTGCGCCGGCGAGATCACGTCGTAGGGCGGGCTGATGACCGCAGCGACATCCGCGATGGCCGTCGGGTCGTAGCGCAGGGCACGGAAGGGTCGCAGCGTGGGCACGGGGCGCCTATCCTAGCCGACGTCCCTGCTCACCGCCTCGGGCGTTCCGGCCCATCGGCGCGTCCACAGCGGAGCCGGTGCAACTTTCGGCCGGTCTCAGGCGTCTAGCTCGCACCGCGACCACCCACCGGTCAGACTGAGGCCCGATGCGCAGGTACGCCACGCTCCACATCCGCCCCGCCCGCCGATCCCTCCGGCTCGTCGCCGCGCTGGGCCTCGTGACCGCCCTGCTCCTGCCCGCCGCGGCGGCGCCCGCGGCCGCGGCGGAGGAGGTGACGATGACCGCGCGCGCACTCGTCGGCGGCCACGTCCGGGTCGGCGCCTGGTCGGCGGTCGAGGTGGACCTCGCCAACGACGGCCCGGCCATCTCGGGCGAGCTGCGTCTCGGCGGCGGACAGCCCGGTGCATCCACGTACGGCGCGCTCGTGGACCTGCCGACGAACTCGAAGAAGCGCTACCTCCTCTACGCGCAGCCCTCGATCTTCGGGCGCGACATCCTGATCGACCTCATCGCCGGCGGCCAGCGCCTGGCCACCACGAAGGTGCCGATCACCGCGCACGATGTCTACCAGCCCATCGTCGTCGTCGTCGCCGAGCAGCCCGGCCGCCTCATCCCCGACCTGACGGCCGCGGTTTCCAACCCCAACATGCCCGTCGCGGCCATCGTGTCGCTCTCCCCGGCCGATCTGCCCGGCCGAATCGAGGCCTGGTCGGCCATCGACCGCCTGGTCTGGCAGGACGTGGACAGCTCGAAGCTCGACGACGCGCAGCTCGACGCCCTGCGGGCCTGGCTGGGCCTGGGCGGACGTCTGGTCATCCTCGGCGGCTCGACCGGCGCAACGACCCTGGGTGGCTTCCCCGACGCGATCCTGCCCTTCCGCCCGACGCGGACGGTCGACGCGACGCCCGACGACCTCGGCCCTCTGCTGGGCGCGGTGCCGGCGCTCGGCGAGCGGTTGCCGGTGCTGGGCGGGACGCTCATCGAGGGATCGGTCCTGGCTCGCAGCGGCGACGACATCATCGCCGCGGAACGATCGGTCGGCCAGGGCGACGTGCTCATCGTGGGTATGGACCCGGGGCAGTCGGGGATCGCCGGCTCGGCCGGGGCGCGATCGCTCTGGCGGCGGGCCGTGCCCATGACGCCGGGCGCGGTGGTCAACCCCCTCGCGCTCCCCGACGACAGCGCCATCGTCGCCGCCCTGAACTACCTGCCCGCCGTCGGCCTGCCGCCGGTCGAGCAGCTACTGGTCCTGCTGGTCGCCTACATCGTGCTCATCGGACCGGTCAACTACCTCATCCTGCGCCGCCTCGACCGCCGCGAATGGGCCTGGCTGACGATGCCGCTGCTCATCGTCGTCTTCTCCGCCGGCGCGTTCGGGCTGGGGCGGCTGCTGAAGGGCAGCGACACGGTCGTCAACGAGATCGCCATCGTGCGCGGAGCGGCCGGCGCCGGATCGGGGCTCGGCCAGGTCTACGTCGGCGTCTTCTCGCCGACACGGCGGACCTTCGACGTCAAGGTCGCCGGCGGCGCCCTCCTCTCGAACCCCATCAGCCTGCAGCAGCAGGGCGCCTTCGGCCAACCGCTGGACATCCTCCTCGGCGACCCCGCCCGACTGCGCGGCTACGAGGTCAACTTCGGCGTGCTGCGCGGCTTCCGGGCCGAGACGGCGCTCCCGACGCCGAAGATCGAGGCGAAGCTGGAGCTGGCGACCGACCGCGTGCGCGGCACGGTGACCAACGACTCCGACGAGAAGATCGAGGCGGCCGCGGTCGTCTTCGGTGGCAGCCTGGTCCGCCTCGGCGACCTGGCCCCCGGCCAGACGGTCAGCGTCGACCTGGCACTGGGCGCCAGCAACGTCTTCGGGCTGCCGCTGAGCGAGCGTCTCTTCGGCTCGCAGTCGGGCGGCGGGGACACCGCCAGCCGCATCACACTCACCCGCCGCACGGTCATCGACCAGCTGACCGCCTACACCGGGAAGTTCTCGACCCTGGTGGGCACCATCGGCGGCGACGGCGCCATGCTCGTCGGCTGGCGCACGGCCACCACGCTCGCGGTGGACGTCGGCGACGAGAAGGCGGCGCAGGTCGGCGAGGCGCTCTACCTGCTGCCCATGGACGTGCGCATCGGCGGGCGCACGGTGTTCCCCGATGAGCTGATCCGCCACACGGTCATCGGCGCCGACGCGGGTGAGGCCTTCGACCAGGGCTCGGCCTTCTCGCTGAGCCACGGTTCGATGACCGTCGAATTCGCGCCCATCGCCTTCTCCGGCGAGCTCCGCGCCACGAGCCTGACGCTGGGCATGACCCAGGGCGACCCGAGCTTCGTCCCGCGGACCAAGGGCGACCCGGTGCCGCCGCTGCCGGACGACCGCCAGCCGCCACAGGACGACCCGGCCGGCGCGATGCCGCCCGCCGGCGTGCCCTTCGACGGCATCCCCGCCTTCCAGCTCTTCGACCGCACGACCGGGCTCTGGATGGAGTTCGAGCACCTGGGCCCGAACGCCGCGGTCAAGGTGGCCGAGCCGGAGCGCTACCTCGACACGGCCGGCCGATTCCTCGTCCGGTTCGTCAACCGCGGCATCGAGGGCCAGGGCAGCATCTACTTCACACTCTCGGTCGTCATGGAGGGCACCATCCCGTGAGCCTTGCCGTGCGCACCGAGGGCCTCGTGAAGCGCTACGACGGCACGCTGGCCGTGGCCGGCGTGGACCTCGAGGTGGCCGCCGGCGAGATCCACGGCCTCGTCGGACCCAACGGGGCGGGCAAGACCACGACGCTGAAGATGCTGGCCACCCTGCTCCTGCCGACCGCGGGCCGGGCCGAGGTGGCCGGCGCCGACGTGGTCCGGGAACCGGACGCCGTGCGCCGCGTCATCGGCTACATGCCCGACAGCTTCGGGGTTTACGACGACATGAAGGTCTGGGAGTACCTCGACTTCTTCGCCCGCTGCTATGGCCTGCCGCCGGCGCGACGGCGCCAGATGATCGGCGACCTACTTGAGCTGGTCGACCTCGCCGACAAGCGTGAGGCCCCCGTCCAGGCCCTCAGCCGAGGCATGCAGCAGCGGCTCTGCCTCGCCCACACGCTCGTCCACGACCCTTCCGTGTTGCTCCTCGACGAACCGGCCTCCGGCCTCGACCCGCGCGCCCGCGTCGAGCTGCGTGAGCTGCTCCGCGAGCTGCGCGCGCTGGGCAAGACGATCCTCATCAGCAGCCACATCCTCCCCGAGCTCGAGGAGCTGTGCACGAGCGTCACGATCATCGATCGGGGACGCGTCCTCGCCTCCGGCCGCGTGGCCGACATCGAGGCGCGCCTGCGTGCCGGTGCGGTGCTGCGCACCCGCGTCCTGGGCGACGAGCCGGCCATCGCGGCGGCGGCGGCCTTCTTCACGGCCGATCCGACCGTGGTCGCGGTGGAGCGCCACGACGACGGCTGGCTGGAGCTGGCCTTCCGGGGCGATGACGCCGAGAGCGCCGCGCTGCTGGCGCGGGCCGTCGGCAGCGGACACAGCATCGCCACCTACGCCCGCGCCGCCTCCGACCTCGAGGAGCTGTTCCTGCAGGTGACGGCGCGCGAGGCCGCCGGCGACGACGCCGGCCAGACGCCGACGGAGGGCGCACGATGACCGCGGTCGCGATCCCGGTGCGCAACCCGCTGCGCCGCGTCGGGGCCGGGCTCGGCCGGCTGGTCACGGGCATGATCGCGGTCGGCACCAAGGAGCTGCGCGGGCGGATGCGCGGCCGTCGCGCCTTCGCCGTCCTGACCTTCTACCTCGTCCTCCTGTCGGTCTTCGCGTGGGGCATCTTCGAGTTCCAGCGGAACGCGGCGGCGATGTACGCGACTCCCTGGGGCGGCATCGGCTTCCCGTCCGTGGCCCTCTCGGCGCAGATCGGGCAATCGCTCTTCAGCGGCCTGCTGGTCATCGAGACGCTGCTCGTCGCGGTCCTCGCGCCGGCCTTCACCAGCGGCGCCATCTCGCTCGAGCGCGAGAAGCAGACCCTGGACCTGCTCGTGGCAACGCCGCTCAGCTCGTTCGCCCTCGTGGCAGGCAAGCTGATCTCCGCGCTGGCCTACGTCTTCCTGCTCATCCTCGCCTCGGTGCCCCTGGCGGCCATCGTCTTCCTCTTCGGCGGAGTCGGGCCGGAGGACCTCGTGCGGGGCTACCTGGTCCTGTTCGCGGTGGCCATCGGCTTCGGAGCCATCGGGCTGTTCGTTTCCGCGCTCGTGCGCCGGACGCAGGTGGCGACCGTGCTGACGTACCTCACCGTGCTCGCCCTCAGCATCGGCACGGCCGTCGTCTGGTTCTTCCTCTACGCCACGTCGGGCATCAGCCAGGTCGGCGGCGTCGTGCCCGGCAGTGGCAACACGTCGGCCGGTCGGCCGGCACAGCAGATCCTCTGGCTCAACCCCTTCATCGCCGACCTCGACCTCATCTGCGGCACATCGTCGAGCGGCTACGATGTGGCCTGCTCCATCATCAGCGCGGTCACCGGCAAGCCCTACTTCGGGACGACATTCGGTGGCGTGAGCGGTTTCGATGCCGCCGGCGGTGCGGTCGCGATCGGCGTCGCCCCCTGCCCGCCGAATGCGCGGTGCGCGGCGCCCGCCGTGCTGGCCGATGTCGTCGGCCCCGAACCCATCCAACAGCCGACCGTCACGGGCCTGCCGCGCGACGCCTTCTGGCCGCAGAGCGCAGCGGCCTTCATCGCCACCGCGCTCCTCCTGACCTTCCTGTCCGCACAGCTCGTGGCGCCGACGCGCCGGCTCGTCCGTCTGCCGCGCCGCCGCCGGCACGCTCCCGAGGCGTCGACGTGACCCTCGATCCGACGCTGAGCCAGATCCGCGACGGGCTGCGGCCCTTCCGCCGCCGCCTGTGGCTTCGTCGCGTCGTGCGCGACGGGACCTTCTCGCTGGCCGCGGTCATGGGCCTCGAGCTTGCGCTCGCGCTGGCCGCCCGGATCGTGCCCCTCGAGTGGGGCCGCGTGGCCGCCGCCGCGATCCCGTTGCTGGGTGCATTGGCGCTCCTCGTGGACGCGGTGCGGGTGCGCCCGACGCTCGGCGAGACCGCCCTGGCGCTCGACGGCGAGCAGGGCCTGCGCGACCGCGTCTCGTCGGCGCTGGAGATCGCCCTGCGCTCGCCCGACCTGGTCGAGGCGCCGCTCGCTGCCGAGGACGCGCCGACCGCCGAAGGCACCGCCACCGAGGACGCCGCCACCTACGCCCGCTTCGTGAGGCTGCAGCGGCGCGACGCGCTGAGCACCTTGAGGGCGGCCGACCGGCGCGCCTTCCGCCCGCGCCTACAGCGACGCCCGGCAGCCGTCACCGTCGTGCTGGCGCTCCTGCTCGTGCCCGCCCTCCTGCTGCCCAACCCGCAGTCGGACGTGCTGGCCCGTCGCGAGAACCAGCGCGCCGCGGCCGAGCGCCAGGCCGAGAAGCTCGAGAAGGCCGCCGAGAGGCTGGCCGAGGGCCGCACGGCGCCCGACCCCCGCCTCGACCTCTCCGCAGAGCTGAAGAAGCTGGCCCGCGAGCTGCGCGAGCGGCCCGAGGACCTCGATGCGCAGCTGGCCAGGCTCGGCTCGCTGGAGGATGCCCTGCGCGCGCGCATCGATCCGGCCAACGAGCAACGCGCCGCGGCGCTGTCCTCGCTGGCCCGCTCCGTGAGCCGGCTCTCGAGTGGCCAGGACAGCAACCCCGGCGGAGACCCGAAGAAGGCGAACGAGGACCTGGCCAGGCTCGGGGAGAAGATCGACGGCATGACGAAGGCCGAGCGCGAGGCGCTGGCGGCCGACCTGGCCGGCCTCGAGTCCACCGCCCGCCAGGCCGGCGCCGAGGCGCAGGCGGCCCTCCGCAATGCGTCGCAGGCGCTCGGGCGTGGCGATGCGGCCGGCGCGAAGGACGCGCTGGGCCGTCTTGGCGATGCACTCGCGCGGGGGGCACGCAACGTGGAGTTGAACCGCGACCTGGCGCGCACGGCGAACGACCTGCAGGACGCACGACGGCAGCTGGCCGACGCCGGGAAGCCCGCGAACCAGGGGCAGGGTCAAGGCCAAGGGCAAGGGCAAGGCCAAGGCCAAGGGCAGGGGCAGGGTCAAGGCCAAGGGCAGGGGCAGGGGCAGGGGCAGGGGCAGGGTCAAGGCCAGGGCCAGGGTCAGGGTCAGGGGCAAGGCCAGGGTCAGGGCCAGGGACAGGGCCAGGGACAGGGCAGCCTGGGCGGCGGCGGCTCGAACGCCCGCTTCCTGGGCAGCGGCTCCAGCTCCGGCGGCTTCGGCGGCCCGACGGCCGGCAACAAGCAGTTCTCCACCGGCGACATCGACAAGGTCCTCGCCGACTTCGGCCGCCTGGGCAAGCCGGGCGATCCGTCCTACGTCGCCGGCACCGGCGGCGACGGGCAGACACAGCAGGGCAGCGGCACCGGTCAGGGCACGCCCAGCGACGCGTTCGTGCCCTACACCGGCGTCTTCCAGGACTTCTACGACTTCGCCATCACCAGCCTCGAGCGGAGCACGGTCCCGCTGGGCGTCAAGGACTACGTGCGCGACTACTTCTCCTCGCTGAACCCCTGACCCGACACACCGCGGAGGACCCACCGATGACCGAGCAGGCGATCGAGCCGGCGGCAACCAGGCTCAGCCCCGAGGAGTTCGCGGACCGCGCCCGCGCCATCGAGCGTGAGGTGGGCCGCGTCATCGTCGGCCAGCACGCGCTCGTGCGGCAGACGCTCATCGTCATGCTGGCCAACGGCCACGCGCTCCTGGAGGGTGTCCCGGGGCTGGGCAAGACACTCCTCGTGCGCACGATGGCCGAGGTCCTCGACTGCGCCTTCAACCGCATCCAGTTCACGCCGGACCTGATGCCCGCCGACATCGTGGGCACGAACATCCTCATCGAGGAGGAGGGCGGCCGGCAGTTCCGCTTCCAGCCGGGCCCGATCTTCGCCAACCTCGTGCTCGCCGACGAGATCAACCGGGCCACGCCCAAGACCCAGTCGGCGCTGCTGGAGGCGATGCAGGAGCAGCAGGTCTCGGTGGCCCGCCAGCGCTACAAGCTCGATCCCCCGTTCTTCGTGCTGGCCACCCAGAACCCGCTCGAGATGGAGGGCACCTACCCGTTGCCGGAGGCCCAGCTCGACCGCTTCCTGTTCAAGCTCTGGGTCCCCTTCCCCGCCGAGGAGGACCTCATCGCGATCATGGATCGCACCACCGGGGCAGAAACAGCCACCGTCGAGCACGTGGCGAGCGGGGCGGACCTCGTGGCCATGCAGCGCCTGGCGCGGAGCGTGCCCATCGCGCCGCACGTGACCGCCTACGCCGTCAGCCTCCTGTCGGCCACGCACCCCGACAACGAGCGCGCCCCGGGGCTGGTCAGGGAATACGTGCGCTACGGCGGCTCGCCACGCGGCGCCCAGGCGCTCGTGCTGGCGGGCAAGATCGGCGCCCTCATGGACGGCCGCTACAACGTGGCCATCGACGACGTGCGCGAGGTGGCGCTGCCGGCGCTGCGGCACCGCGTCATCCGCAACTTCGAGGGTGAGGCGGAGGGCATCACGCCCGACGCGATCATCCGCTCCGTCCTCGACGCGGTCCCGCCGCCCCGCGTCGACTAGCGCCGCGGAGCGCACCATGAGCGACCCGCGAGCCGAGCCGACGGCGGCCGAAGCGCCGGCGCGCCACGACCTGCTGCCCGCGGCGGTCGACCCGACCGTCTTCGACGAAGCCTTCCTGCGCCAGCTCGAGCGGCTCATGCTCGTCACGCGCAAGGCCGTCCGCGGCGGCATGAAGGGCGTCCGGCGCAGCGCCAAGCGCGGCGTCTCGGTCGAATTCGCCGACTACCGCAACTACACCATCGGCGACGACCTGCGCACGCTCGACTGGAACATCTACGCCCGCCTCGAGAAGCTCTTCGTCAAGCTCTTCATCGAGGAGGAGGACGTGACCGTCCACATCCTCCTCGACGCGTCGGGCTCGATGGGCCTGGGCGCCCCGGACAAGCTGCTCTTCGGCAAGCGCGCCGCGGCCGCCCTGGCCTACGTGGGCCTCGCCTCGTACGACCGCATCAGCATCGCCGTGCTGCAGGGCCGCGTGGCTCGCCGCTACCCCGCCGTGCGCGGCACCGGCCGCATCTTCCAGGTGCTGGCCGACCTCTCGTCGGTCAGGGCCGCAGCCGGCCCCACGGACCTGGCCGCCTGCGCCCGACATTACGCCGCGCAGCTCACCCAGCGTGGCCCGCTCATCCTCATCAGCGACCTTTTCGACGCCAACGCCGAGCGTGCCATCTCCGAGCTGGCGGGCACGCGCTGCGAGGTGGCCGTCCTGCACACGCTCAGCCCCGACGAGCTGGATCCGCCGCTCGAGGGCGACCTGCGCCTCCTTGACACCGAGTCCGGATCGGGCGTCGACATCACCGCCGACCTGGCCACCATGGACGCCTACAGGGCGCGGCTCACGGCCTGGCAGGCCGGGCTCGACGCGGTGGCGACGAAACGGCGCGCCGCCTACGTGCCGGTGCCCACGACCCTCCCCCTGGCCGACCTCGTCTTCGCCGAGCTGCGGCGCCGGCGCGTGGTGGCCTGAGGTCCGGCGATGCCGTTCCTGGCGCCGCTGGCGCTGGCCGGGCTGGCCTTCATCCCGCTCATCGTCGCCTTCTACCTGCTGCGCCTGCGGCGCACGGAGCGGACGGTCAGCAGCACCTACCTCTGGCAGCAGCTCGTGCGCGACCTGGAGGCCAACGCGCCGTGGCAGCGCCTGCGTCGCTCGCTCCTCCTGATCCTCCAGCTGCTCCTCGTGGCCGTCCTGGTCCTCGCCGCGGCGCGCCCCTTCCTGGAGCGGACGGCGGGGCTGGCGCGGGACCTCGTGCTGGTCGTGGACGCCTCTGCGAGCATGGGCGCCACGGACGTCTTCCCCGACCGCCTGAGCGCGGCCAAGCGCGCCGCCATCGAGGCGCTGGCGGGGCTCCCGGCCGACGGCAGGGTGAGCATCGTCGCCGCCGGGGAGACAGCCCGGGTGGTGGCCAACGAGGTGACCGATCGCGGCCGGGCCGCCGACGCCATCGAGGGCATCCGGCTGAGCAACGCGTCGGGTGATCTGGGCGATGCCTTGAAGCTGGCCGGGGCGCTGGCCGCCCGAGCCCGCGGCGCGGAGGTCCTCGTCGTCACCGACGACGCGTCCCGTCACGTCCCGGAGGTGCGCCTCGCGGTGCCCATCCGCGTCCTGACCGTGGGGCGCGAGCGGCGCAACCAGGCCATCGTCGCGCTGGCCGTGCAGACCGGCGCGGGGGGCGTCAAGCGCAGCCTCTTCGTCAGCGTCGCCAACCTCGACACGCAGGCGGCCACGCGGCGGCTGCAGGTGCTGGCCGACGGGGCCCCCTTCACCGCTCGCGACCTGTTCCTCGACCCCCTCACCCGCACCGAGGTCGTCATCGACGAGCTGCCCCAGGGCACCGCCATCGTCGAGGCCCGCCTCACGGCCGTGGACGGCGCCGCCGGGCCGACCGGTCCCGCCGACCAGCTGGCGGCCGACGATGCGGCCTGGGCCATCGTGCCCTCCGACCGGCTGCAGCGGATCCTCCTCGTCGGGCCGGGCAACGTCTACCTGCAGAACGCCCTCTCGCTGCTGCCCAACGTCGAGCTGTACGGCGTCAGCGGCGCCGACTACGCCAAGACGACCGGCCTCGAGAAGTTCGACCTCGTCGTGTTCGACGGCTTCCTGCCGCCAACCCTGCCCGACAAGCCGATCCTCGCCATCGCCCCGCCGCGCAGCAGCGCGCTGGGGACCGTCACCGGCACCCTCACCGGCCCCTATATCGCCACCCCCGCGCCCGACGAGCCGCTGCTGCACGACGTGGATCTGACCCGCCTCCACGTGGCCACGGCACAGCGGCTGGAGCTGCCCGCCTGGGCGCGCACGGTCATCCCCGGTCCCAAGCAGCTGCCCCTCCTCTACGTCGGCGCGCGCGAGGGCCTGCCCACCGCGGTGCTCGCCTTCGACCTGCACCAGAGCGACCTGCCGCTGCAGATCGCCTGGCCGATCCTGGTGGCGAACCTCTCCGGCGAGCTGCTGGGCCGCGACGCGAGCACGCTCCATCCCATCGCCCCGGGCGCGCCGGTCGAGCTGCTCCTGCCGCCGGGCTCCGCCGGCATGCGTGTCAGCGCACCCGACGGGAGCGCCACCGAGCTGGTCCCCGGCGCCACCGGCGCCTCGACCGTCACGTTCGTGGGCACGGGCCAGCTCGGCGTCTACCGTGCGGAGCCCATCCCGGCCGCACCGGAGCCGCTCCCCAGCGGCGCCACGCCGAGCCCCGCGCCGAGCCCGAGCCCCAGCCCCAGCGGGTCGGAGGCCGCGGCGGCGGTCGGGCCCGTGCGCTTCGCGGTCGACCTCTTCGACCCCGAGGAGTCGAACATCGCGTCCGGCGACGGGGCGCGCCTGGCGGCGCTGGGTGGGCCACCCGCGGCGGGCGGCCAGACCGGCATCGCGCGCGACGAGTGGTGGATCCCCATCGCCCTGCTGGCGCTGCTGCTGCTCCTCGCCGAGTGGCTCGTCTACGAGCGGGACGGCGCGCGGCGCATCCTCGGCGCCCTGCGCTCGGCGCTGACCCTGCGGCCCTTCCGGCGGGGGCGCACCTGATGGGCTTCTCCCTCACCGCGCCCGGCCTGCTGTGGCTGCTCGTCGCGGCCGTCGGGCTGACGCTGCTGCTCAGCCGCGCTGCGCGCCACCACCTCTCGCGTGGGCGGCGCCGCGTCGCGGTCGCCATCCGGATCCTGCTCCTGGCCCTCGTCGTGTCGGCGCTGGCGGGGCTCCAGCTGGTCCTGCCGGTGGACAGGCTGACCACGGTCTTCGTGCTCGACCTCTCGGATTCCGTGGGCGCCCCGGGGCGCACGGCGGCGGTCGACTTCGTGCGCCAGGCGATCGAGAAGACACCCGACGGCGACCGCTCGGGCATCGTCGCCTTCGGCGGCGACGCGCTCGTCGAGCGCCTGCCCAGCGAGCTCAAGGAGATGGCCACCGTCGCGTCGGTGCCCGTGCGCGGCGCGACCGACATCGGCGCCGCGCTGCGCCTGGCGGCGGCCCTCTTCCCCGACGAGACGCAGAAACGCATCGTGCTCGTCAGCGACGGCAACGACACGACCGGCCGCGGCCCGTCGGAGGCCGCCCTCGCCGCTGCGCGCGGCGTCCAGGTGGAGACGCACCTCGTCGGGGAGCTGGCCGCCGACGAGGTCATCGTGGAGCGGCTGCGCACGCCGGCCACGGCGCGCGTCGGCGAGGAGATCGAGGCCACGGTCACCATCACCTCCACGGTGAAGCAGCCGGCGACCGTGCGCCTCTTCGGCGACGGCGAGCAGATCGGCTCGCAGGGGGTGACCCTGGAGGCCGGCTCGAACTCCGTCGTCTTCCGCACGAGGGCCACCGAGGCCGGCTTCCACACCTTCCGGGCGCTCGTCGAGGCGGGCCGGGACACCTTCGCCCAGAACGACCGTGCCGACTCGAACACGATCGTCAAGGGCGACCCGCGGATCCTCGTCGTGGCCGGCGACGAGGAGGTGGCGGCGAACCTCGTGGCCGCGCTTCAGCACGAGCAGCAGGATGTCACGACCGTCGCGCCGGAGGCCGTCCCCGGCTCGCTGACGGGCCTCGCCGCCTACGACTCGGTCGTGCTCGTGGACGCGCCGCGCACGCGCCTGAGCCAGCAGCAGATGCTGGCCATGCAAGCCTTCACGCGCGACCTCGGGCGCGGGCTGGTGATGATCGGCGGGCCGCGCTCCTATGGCGCGGGCGGCTACAAGAAGACGCCGCTCGAGGAGACGCTGCCGGTCGAGATGGACGTGCGCGACCGGCAGAAGCAGCCCGACGTGGCGCTCGTGGTGGTCATCGACAAGTCCGGCTCCATGGACGCCTGCCACTGCAGCGTGGCCAACCGCGAGCTGGGCGTGGCCATCGCGGGCATCCCCAAGGTGGACATCGGCAAGGAGGCCATCCTGCGCGCCGTGGCCGCCCTGACCGCGCGCGACGAGTTCGGCGTCGTAGCGTTTGACGAAGACGCGCACTGGGCCATCCGCACCGCGCCGCTGGGCAACGTCGGCGACGTCGAGAGCCAGATCTCCGGCATCAAGGCCGACGGCCAGACGAACATCTTCGCCGGCCTCTCGGAAGCGGTCGCCTCCCTGGAGAAGACGACCGCCACGCGGCGCCACATCGTGCTGCTCACCGACGGCTGGTCGCGCAGTGGCGACTACGAGGCGCTCCTCACGCGCATGGCGACGGCCGGCATCACGCTCTCCACGGTGGGCGCCGGCGGCGGCGCGGCGGACATCCTGCGCACGCTGGCCGAGCGCGGCGGCGGCCGCTTCTACCCCGCCCCCAACCCAGCCTCGATCCCCGACATCTTCCTCAAGGAGACGCAGCAGGTCTCCGGCCAGCAGATCGTGGAGGAGGCGTTCTTTCCCATCCAGACGGGCTCTTCGCCCATCCTCAAGGGCCTCGAGGCGGGCCTGCCGAAGCTCCTCGGCTACAACGGCACCACCGCAAAGGCGGCCGCCGAGACGGTCCTCGTCACCGGCCGCGACGACCCGCTCCTGGCCCAGTGGCAGTACGGGCTGGGACGCTCGGTGGCCTGGACCTCCGATGCGACCGGTCGCTGGGCCAAGTCGTGGGTCGCCTGGCAGGGCTTCGACCGCTTCTTCAGCCAGCTCGTGGCGTGGACGTTCCCCGGCGAGGAGACCGGTGGCATCGAGGCCGAGTTCGTCACCAACGGCGACGAAACGCGGCTGCGCGTGACGTCCGTGGAGACCGACGGCACGCCGCGCGACTTCTACGACACCGCGGTGACGATCGTGGATCCCGAGCTGGGTCAGCAGGTCGTCGCCCTCGACCAGGTCGCCCCGGGCGTCTACGAGAAGGACCTCGGCCGGCTGGAGCCGGGCGCCTATGCGCTGCGCGTGCTCCAGAAGCGTGAGGGCGTGGCCGACCTCGGGCGGACCCTGGGCCTGGTGGCGCCGACCCCGGCCGAGTACCGCCTTCTGGGGGCCAACGAGCGCCTGCTGGCGACGCTCCGCGCAGCGACGGGCGGGCGGGCCATCGAGCTGCCCGAGGAGGCCTGGGTCCACGACCTGCGCTCGACCGCCTTCGCCACCGACCTCTGGCCCCTGCTGCTGGTCCTGGCGCTGCTCCTCTTCCCCATCGACGTCGCCGTGCGGCGCGTCTCGCTCGCGCGGCGCGACCTCGTGGCCGCGCGCGAGTGGGTGGTCATGCGCCTGCGCGGGCGTGCCGCGCGACCCGCCGCCGTGGGCGGGATGCTGGCGGCGAAGGAGCGGGCGGCCGGGACCAGGTCGCGCGCCGCGCTGTTGCGACCGAGCGAGAGTGCGACACCTTCGTCGCCGACACCACAGGCGCCGCGGGTGCCTGAGCCGACCCCTGAGGCGCCGCCGCCCGCGGAGCCAGGCACCCCGCCTGCCGACACCGACACCCTGACGCGTCTCCGAGAGGCCAAGCGGCGCGCCCGGCGCTGACGGGGTAGCCTGACGACCATGTCCCCTCGTTGCGCGCGCCGGTCCAACGCGCTCGTCGCCGTCGCCGCGCTCACCATCGCCGCCTGCGGCTCGGTCGTCACGACGATGCCTCTGCCCACGCCGGCCGACGCGATCGGCATCTTCGAGCAGTGGGCGCTGCGTGGCGTCGCCGTCCACGAGCGGACGAGCGGCGACCCGGGCTGCTCGGATCCGTCGCTCGACGACAACGCCATCCACGTCGTCGTCTCCATGGACGCCGGCGGCCAGCGGCGCGACGTCTACCTCTTCCGCTTCCGCAACCGAGTGCGCTGGACGGACGGTGCGCCGGCGGTCGATGCCTGCCAGGGCGAGTTCGAGGCCCGCTCGGCGCGCGTCGGCGGCCCGGTGGACCGGGTCGACGTGAGCCCCTACCGGGCCTTCGGGGACGGCTGGTCGCCCGAGCTTCGAGCGGCCCTGGAATCGGGCCTGCTCGTGGCCGCGGGGGATGGCGGGATCCCGCGGGGCAACGACGCCAACCTGACCCCGCAGCCGACGACGTCCGGCGCGCCCTGACACCGCCCCGCCACGCGCCGGTGACCGCGCGCACCACTCGGCTGGCGGGGGTACCAGTCCGATGGGGCCCGTATCGCACCAGCGAGTAGTCCACTCGCCGTACGCCGACCGCACCTCTCCGCACGGGTCCGACCGGGGCACCGCGCAGCGCGGCTGAAACCCGCCCCACCAGGTCCCAGACGGACCTGCCGGAGGGGGCAGCCCGACCGTCTGACCCGTAGCTGACCAACGGGCCAGCGATTTCGAGGGTCTCCGAATCGAGTCTTGCGACATGGACCGCAAGACCCTTCCGAACCGCCCGAACCGCCTGCGGATCCGCGCCGCCGCCCTGCTCTGGTGGGTCGTCGCCGCCGGCACACTCCTCGCCGGCAGCGCCACCGCCAGCGCGCCCGCATCGACCCTCCCGCCCACCGTCGTCGGCGAGGTGCCCGCGCAGGGCGTCAGCGCCGACATCCCCGTCCGCGTCTCGACCACCCCCGCCGCCGCCCCCGAGACCTTCGACATCCGCCTGGACGACCTGCGTTCCGCCGCCGCCGACTGGCGTGCCGAGCGGGCCGCCGACCGCGCTGTCGAGGAGGCCGCCGCGCAGGCCGCGGCCGAAGCCGAAGCCGCCGCGCAGGCCCAGGCGGAGGCCGAAGCGGCAGCGAAGGCCCGGGCCGAAGCCGAAGCGAAGGCCGCCGCGCAGGCGAAGGCCGAGGCCGCGCAGCCGAAGCCCCAGGCGCCCCAGCCGGCCGTCGCACCGACCTACACGGGCCAGAACCGCTTCTGGTTCCCGAAGCTCGGAATCAGCCAGAGGGTCTACGAATTCCCCTGCAGCCGCAGCGAGACGCCCGGCGACGTGGTCTATCGCTGGGGATGTGCCGGTGAGAACAACGTCTACCTGCTGGCTCACAACTTCGGCAAGTTCTACCCGCTCTACAAGGCTTACTACGCGGGCACGCTGGACAGGGGCCTGGTCGCCATCTACGCCGACCCGCAGGGCGAGGTCCACTACTTCGAGCTGGCCTGGTACAAGGTCGTGCCGCCGGACGGTGACGTCGGGTTCGCCTACGCGGCCCAGTCGCAGAGCTCCCTGTCGATGCAGACCTGCGTCGGCGACGACGGCGAACTGCGCCTGGTGGTGCGTTTCACCGAGGTCCCGAAGCCCTAGCCTCCCGGCGCTAGGATGGGCGGGTGACCCGCCCCGGCGCCTCGAATCCCTGGCCGACCTTCGGGCGCGACGTGGCCGGCGTCGCCTGGCGACCGGATCCCGCGACCGCGGCCGCATCGCTCCTGGCCCGATTCCTGCGCGCCATCGGCGAGCCCGACCTGGAGGCCCTCCAGGCCCGCGCCGTCGTGGATCCGGCCTGGTTCTGGGCGGCGGCCGCGGACGACCTGGCGCTCGACTGGCAGCGCCGGCCGACGTCCACGCTGGACCTCTCCGGCGGCGTGGAGTGGGCGCGCTGGTGGGGCGGCGGCGCCTTCAACCACGCTTCGGCGGCCGTCGATGGTCGTGCGGCCCGTGATCCGGAGGGACTCGCCATCGCCTGGGAGGGTGAGGACGGCGACGTCCGGCGCTACTCCAACAAGGAGCTGCGGGGGGCCGTGGACCTCGCCGCCGGGATGCTTCAAGCGCATGGCGTTCGTGCCGGCGACCGCGTCGGGATCCTGCTGCCGATGCTGCCCGAGACGGCCATCGCGGTGCTGGCGCTGGGCAAGCTCCAGGCGATCTTCACGCCGATCTTCTCCGGGTACGGCGCGCCCGCCGTGGCCGCGCGCCTGGCCGACTGCGAGGCGTCCCTGCTCGTCACGGCAGACGGTTTCCGCCGTCGCGGGGGGATCGTGCGGCTGAAGGAGACCGCCGACGCGGCCGTGGCCGCGGCACCCACGGTGCGCGAGGTACTGGTCGTGCGGCGGTTCGGCGAGGCTCTCGGGGAGCTGCCCTGGAAGCCGGGGCGGGACGTCTGGTGGGACGAAGCGCTGGCGGATCCCGCGGTGGAGCCGCTGCGCGAAACGTCCGAGACCGACCCCGAGACGCCCTTCATGCTCATCTACACCTCGGGCACCACCGGCCGGCCGAAGGGCGCCGTCCACGTCCACGGCGGTTTCCCGGTCAAGGCCGCGCAGGACCTCGCCCACGTCTTCGACCTGGGGCCCGGGGATCGGCTCTTCTGGGTCACCGACCTCGGCTGGATGATGGGTCCCTGGGCGATCACCGGAGCCCTGCTGCGCGGCGCGGCGCTCGTCATGTACGAAGGCACGCCCGACTACCCGGCGCCGGACCGGCTGTGGGCCATCGCGGCGCGCCACGGCGTCACCCACCTCGGGCTCTCGCCGACCGTCATCCGCACCCTGATGGCGCACGGCGCCGACCCGGTGCGCGCCCACGATCTGTCGGGCCTGCGGGTGCTCGGCTCGACCGGCGAACCCTGGAACCCGGAGCCGTGGTGGTGGTTCTTCCGCGAGGTGGGCGGCGGCCGCTGCCCCATCGTCAACTACAGCGGCGGCACGGAGGTGAGCGGCGGCATCGTGAGCGGCAACCTGCTGACGCCGATGAAGCCCTGTGGCTTCTCCGGGCCGAACGTGGGCACGGCAGCCGATGTCCTGGGACCGGACGGAGAGAGCGTCCGAGGCGTGGTCGGCGAGCTGGCCATCCGGGCGCCGCTGCCGGGCATGACCCGCGGCTTCTGGCGGGACCCGGAGCGTTACGTGGAGACCTACTGGTCGCGCTTCCCGGGCGTGTGGGTGCACGGAGACTGGGCGCTCGTGGATGAGGACGGCCACTGGTTCATCCAGGGTCGCTCGGACGACACGCTCAAGGTGGCCGGGAAACGGGTGGGGCCGGCCGAGGTGGAGTCAGCCGCGGTGGGGCATCCCGCCGTGCTGGAGGCCGCGGCCGTGGGCGTGCCTCACGAGGTCAAGGGCGAGGCGATCGTGGTCTTCTGCGTGCTGCGTCGGGGAGAGGTGGATTCGCTGGATCTGCGGGCGGCGATCTCCGCGACGGTCGTTGCCTCTCTCGGCAGGGCCTTGAAGCCGGAAACCGTGGTCGTCGTACCCGAGCTGCCCAAGACGCGCAGCGGCAAGGTCATGCGCCGCGTGGCGCGCGCCGCCTACCTGGGGCTGGATCCGGGCGACCTCTCGGCGCTGGAGAACCCGCTCGCGGTGGAGGCGATCCGAAGAGCGGCGCCGGCGAGAGGCTGAGGGCCGCCCGACCGGACGCGGCGGCGACGGGTCGGTCAGTGCGGCGCGCACGCGTGTCCAATGTCACCCCGGGAAGCGCTCGCCGGTTCGCGCGCCGCGACCCGCCCCTCAGGTTCGGGATCCCGGCTCCAGGCCCTGACGGATGCGTTCGCCGGGTGACATAGAGCATGGGGCTGTCGCCGACACGGGTCGGCCACGGCGGCTGACGCTGTGCCGGTTGACGTACGTCAGGCATCACGGTCAGACGCCACTGGCGATGTCACTAGGCGTGGCACCGGACCTGGCCGCGTGTCGGGTCAGCCGCCGCGCTGCAACGCGGAGAGGCGGTCGGCGTAGCGGCGGCGGACGACGTTCAGCTCGGCGAGCGTGAAGCCCAGCTCGTCGGCGACCTGGCGGATGGTGGCGTTCTCCTCGGCACTGATCGTGTCGCCGTTCGCCGTGGCCACGGCGAACATGCAGTGCAGGAGCTGCTCGCGCTGCTCGGGCGTGGAGATCTCGCGGAAGCGGCGAGTGACGAGGAAGTCCTCGGTCGCTCCCTCGAGGGTGGCCTGCCGGTGCGCGATCTCGACCACGAGCACGGCCAGCGCCTCGTCGAGGCCGCTCCACTCGCGCAGGATGCGCTCCATCTCGGCCGTCTCGTCGTCGCTGACGTGCAGGTCCGCGTAGGCGGTGCGGCCGAGCACGTACGCGAAGCCTCCGACGATGGCCGCCTGATCCGGTGGCAAGGCCTCCAGGCGGGCGACGATGCGCCGGATCGTCTCGGTCTCGCGCGGGTCCGCGGGGCGGGACGGCGGCGCCATCAGACCACCTTGAGGCCGAGCACCCGCCGGCCGATGACGAGCCGCTGGATCTGGCTCGTGCCCTCCCCGATCTCGGTCAGCTTGGCGTCGCGCAGGAAGCGCTCCACCTTGTACTCCTCGACGTAGCCGTAGCCGCCGTGGATCTGCACGCCGTCGTTCGTGGCCCGCTGGGCGACCTCGGAGGCGAAGAGCTTCGCCTCGGCGGCGGCGAGTGCGTAGTCGCGGCCCTGGTCCTTGAGCCAGGCGGCGCGCCAGACCATGGCCCGGGCTGCGTCGATCTCCGTGGCCATGTCGGCGATCATGAAGGCGACGCCCTGGAAGGTGCCGATGGGCCGGCCGAACTGCCGGCGCTCGCGGGCGTAGGCCACGGAGGCATCGAGGGCCGCCTGGGCCAGGCCCACGGCCATCGCGCCGATGGAGATACGACCGCCGTCGAGGGTCTTGAGGAACGTCTTCCAGCCGTCGCCGCGCCCGCCGAGCATCTGCTCGGCCGGGACGCGGCAGCGCTCGAAGAGCAGCTCGCCCGTGGCGCTCGCGTGGAGTCCCATCTTCTCCTCGAGCCGGCCGACCGTGAAGCCGGGCGTGCCGGCCTCGACGATGAAGGCGCTGATCTCCGGCGAGCCGTCGTGGCGGGCGCCGGTGCGGGCCGTGATGACGTACGTGCCGGCCTGGCCGGCGTTGGTGATGAAGCGCTTGCGGCCGTCGATGACCCAGCTGCCGGCTCCGGGGCCGTCCTCATGGCGGGCGGCGGTGCGTGTGCCACCGGAGTCGGAGCCCGCCTCAGGTTCGGTCAGGCCGTAGGCGCCGAGCACCCGGCCCTGGGCCATCGGCACCAGGAAGCGCTCCTTCTGCTCTGGCGTGCCGGCAAGGTGGAGCGGACCGCAGCCGAGGCTCGTGTGCGCGGCCACGATGATGCCCAGGGAACCCCAGACCCGTGACAGCTCCTCGACCGCGATGGCGTAGGCAAGGGTGTCGAGGCCGGCGCCGCCCTCCTCCTCGGGATAGGGGATACCGAGGAGGCCCATCGGGCCGAGCCTGGCCACGACGTCGGTCGGGAAGCGGCGGTTACGCTCGTGCTCCTCGACGACCGGCTCGACCTCGTTCGCGGCGAAGTCGCGGATCGTCCGGCGCAGCAGCTCGTGCTCGGGGGGGAGATCGAGGTCCACGGACGGCGAGCCTAGCACGCGGCGGGCCGGGCGGTGCGGCGCTTGGTGGGCGGCGGACAGACGGCCCCATCTGTCCCAGGCATAGGATCCGAGGTTGGCGAGGAG